>Ga0208277_1000061_pt1 | contig 57721 bp, 39 predicted proteins | sample ETNtaG_5_FD_185782 | JGI IMG/M metagenome (GOLD analysis project Ga0208277, IMG submission 185782) | Marine microbial and viral communities from oxygen minimum zone, Eastern Pacific Ocean - ETNP201406SV205 (SPAdes) (version 2) | ecosystem: Environmental > Aquatic > Marine > Oceanic ...
CACTACCCAGCCCGCCACCTTCGCCGCCACCACCTTCTCCGCCACCACTGCCTCCACCGTCCTTCCCACCAGCAATTCCGTCACACATGCCCCAAGCACCTCCACCTCCACCACTGCTTCCCCCGCCACCCCCCGAGGCTCCTCTCGCATGCAAAGTTGAACAAATGACAGCAGATGTGGGAATACGACTAAAGAATTCCCATGGCTACAGCCCAACGCCGTCGACGGGTGTGCAATTTGCATGGCCTCGGTGGAGCTCCGGAGTGAGTAGGGAAAGCCTTGAAACGCAAACCTTGGCAGACGGCTCCAGTGCCGTAGTGGGCACCAATTACGCCACCGACTTCGCTGGGCTCTATGCAAAGGTGAAACAAAATCAGCAAAACGGCAAGCTCCGCGCATACGTCGATAGTTTTCAATGGCGAAAATGCGGCACGGGTTCCTGTACCAACTATGCCGAGACGAGCATCACGAGCCAACATGCCGAACCAATGGACGTAAACACGCTCGTTTCCTTTATACGCACACCTTCCGTGTATGTGGACAAGCGCAAGTTCTGGGTCTACTTCAAGATCACGGATGCACAGGGGTCGCCCATTTTTGCTAGCCAGGCTTCGAATGGGGTCTCCCTTACAGGAAATTCGATAAACGGCTTTGATCAGCGCTTGGGCTCCCTCTCGTGCACTACCGGAACCTCTCTTGGAAGCCTTTCCAACACGGGAAACACTTGGATGTATACATGCAGCGGATCGGCACTAGAAGCGCAGTTCAGCGACACGAACTGGACAACGGGCACTCTGAACATCACTGCCAGCTCGAATACTTTTGTTCGCTCCTATGTTGTGGGTGGAGAAACGTGGGGGCAGGATGATAAAAACGCGCTCACGCTGGCACGAAAACCCCACTGGTGGCACTCGGGTTTACGCAACGGTGTTCGCAGTTCACTTCCGTCTGCTTACAGCGCGACTTACAATACGATGGGATTCCCGGCAACTCCCAGCCAACCGGTTGTTGTAACATGCCCGACGTACCCTATATACGAAAACGAAGCGTTTGATGTGCACATTTACAACACCGGCACCTACTCTTCCAACTTGGTCTACGGTTTTACCATCCACGTAAAGTTCGACACATCGCAGGTTGAGTACGTTTCCGTCGCATACGACAATTTGTTCCCTGGGGGAGACACAAACGAGGACTCGGTTGCGAGTGGCCAGATCACATTGACCGCTACGTCGTCGCAAGGGTCGCTCACGGATTCCAATGGTGCAGCGACGCCTAACAAATACGTTAATGGGTTTTTCCCTTATGCCAGAATCCGTTTTCAGAGAAAGCAGGGAGCCACAGTCGATACCAGCGGGTATCCGTTGGACGGCGCGATGCTTGACACAGGCATTCGGGTGAATGTTGCTGAGGTGATCAATGATGGCAATCAGGCGATGCGGGTCGCCGGCTCGAATCCAGAAGTGGTCATGCAGGGCAGCAGTAACATTTATGCCAGCATATTTGATGCCCGAACGGGTGGCGGCACGTATGGGGGGACTTCCACAGCCGGTTTGCACATCCGCGCAGCCAGTCAGAACGTCCGCTTCATGTTTTACAACTACGCAGTTGGTGGCGCCTCTACAAAAGATCACGGGCGCATCTTCAACCGCCGAGCAATTGATGGGTCCAACAACCACGACACTGAGTTCCAGGCTACCGTTGTGAACGACTACTTCCCCTATTCCATGCTCAACACGGCACACAGCTCACAGTTTTATACTGCACAAGCGATGCACACGTGTGGCCCTGATACAAACTCTTCAAGTGCGAATTACGAAGCGCTGTCGCAAACCGCTGCTACAACCTGCAGCCTACGCACAAAAATCGCACTTGGCACTGATGCAAACAACTCGCGAGTTCGCGGGACAGCCTCTGGCTATACGTGTGTTGCGCAGCCATCAAATGTGTGCACAGACACAGTTGACCTGCGCATCGTCTCACCCGCATCGTTGACAATTCAGTTGACCAACACAAAGTTGAAACGCATTGTGTCGCATGCAAAAGGGGAGAGTTGCTCTGCCACAGACATACACAATTCGGCTTACCAGACGACCGCAGTCCGCGTTCTTGCGGATGGACTCGACATCACATCCTGGGCCACGGGGATGCGTGTTGAAAACACGACGGTCGCAGAGTTCATCAGCCAGCCGGGCGTTACGGGCATATACACGAGAAATTTGCAAGATCAAGTTCGTGGAAAAATTGCCGGGAACACGTCCATTTTACTTCATGATCAAGTTGGCGCGGTCTCGGCACAATTTAGTGTCGACGACACTAGCCTTGTCACCGTTACGGAAGTTTTGGCAAAGGTGGTCACAGATGTGGTGTGGAAAAGTGGCACAGCGGGATCCTTGGTCTACCCGGCATCAACGACAGCGGAAGTGACCGTGAAGCAAGTGTTTACCTCCAGGCCGGCCGGCACGTCTCGCGGCCATTACGGTTACCTGTTTGTCCGCGCGTATTTTGACGACGGAACATCAGAGGAGGTTCTCTATCAAGACATCGTCACAATTGTGCGCACACCCAATCTCATACTCACTCCGCCTGGCGCGAGCGATGAGCATGCAAACTCGTCTGATCTTATCATGTACAACCAAAATACGCACCGTTACATGGTAACTTTACCAAAAACCGCCTCCTCGGAATGCGTGGAGTCAACCGCCCAAGTGAATTTCACGCGCTGCGGTGCAACGATCGGCGTTGGCTTCCCGAAGATCAACATTGTCATGCCTGATCCGATCGGAATCCAGTTTAACATTAGCACAAACCTGGGATCTCTCGACCTCACCCCAACGAATGATGGGGCGTCTTTCTCGCCGTTCCTCAACTCTGACACCACAGCCACCAGCTCATTCAGGTTGGTTTTGCTCTTTGCAGACGGTTCGAATGTGGCAACCTTTGCGGAAGAGCCTGACAGCGACACTGTGAGCATCGTGTACTTTTCGGCTGACGAGTCCTGCGCAATCGTGGACAATGCAGATAATACGCTTACGGTTGTCGAAGGGGCGACGTGCTCTGAAGTTGACATCGGTGTCAATGTGACTTTGGGGAATTTGCAGTTTTCTGCGCGCGACGTTGCTCCTTTAGTGCGACTGGCAAGCATCACGACTTCGGCCAGCGCCTATCCCGCAGGAGACTCGGTAGGCACGGTTTCTGATTTGATTCCACTTCCTTGCAATGCTGACTTTGAGCGTTTGACGTTACAAACGCAAGGAGTACTCAGTACCGGAACGATTCGCACCATCTCGTCGTCGAGTGTGGTAGCATACACCTCAAGCGATTCAACGATCGCCATACTAAGCGGCACAAACCTGGTAGTCGCCGCTTCCGCGGGCACAGATGGAACTGCAATGTTTGGCGCAACTGCTGCGGAGTTTGCATTTGGGTGGAACACCGGTGGGGTGCCATGGAATTCGGCCAACGTCTCAATAGAACCTTTTGCCGTAAACGTTTACCGCGCGTACGATGCAAGCAAGTACAGTTTCGCCGGCTCGGTGTGGAATAGTCTGCCCGGCGGAGCAGAGGTCGGGCCTGCTTTGACGCCCCCTGGCGCAACATCGACGCTCAATTCTGAGAAAGACGGCACCCTTTCTACGACCTTTACCCTAGGCTACACGCGCGTGGGGCCGGACGCCAACGTCAGCTTTACCTTTTCGAATCTGGCCTCTTCGGGCGATGGCGTTTGGTTCCGTTACGAAGACATTGTGTCGTACTGGTCGGGCACCCCGACTGCGATCGACGTCAACTCCGCGGGAACACTTACGCTGCGACAGAACTACCACCTTCCGGTGCAGGTTGAGGCATTTCTCTGTGCAAACGGCAGTGTCGATTCGGATGGGCGGCCTGTTACAGGCGCGCATTCCCTCGCGCCAAATGCGCGCACGAAGAAATACCTGTGGGCAAACCTGCGACCAGCTACGGAAGATGTCGATGTTGGCACTAGCAGTCGCATGGCGAACGTTGGGCTATCTGAGCAATATTCGCCGTTTTATTACGAGGGAAGTGCCGCCAATCCAGAGGGGGACCTAACGCTGCACGTCGTCGCGCGCCCCAAGGCAGGCAAATTTTTGCGATCGGCGGAGATTAAGATAGTGCTTCCCAATGTGGAAGGGCTAACATCTAGCGATTTTGAGTGGACAACAAACGATCAAACGGTATCCCCCTACGAGATCAGCGCAAACCCCAACTTTGAAAATCTCCCAGGCCTAGGAGAGGGTCGCCTTAATCGGGTGCTCAAAATCGTGGCACTGCACCCGGCAACGATTCCGACGTCGAATGCGGTCTACCTAGGAAGCTGGAAGGCTCCAAACCACAAGCTGGCAAACTTGTCATTGGGGCTTCACTCAGACGGGATCGTCACAGAGATCGTCGAACTAGAGTCTGTAAATGACGCAAACAGTAAAACCGCATTGACTCCTCTATTCGTTTCGGATGACGCGGTTGCTGGGACTGGCTTTTTCTTCTCTGGTGTTCCTTCTCGCCGACGACTTGTCCAAGGTGGGCTGCGTTATCTTGGCCCGCTTATGTTTCGGCGCAATAAGTCGCAACGGTATGGTCGACGGCGTACCCAAGCATGCGATCCGTGCAACGACGCAGCGGACCGTGTGTACGGAGACGCCAACGGAGATTGCAAACTGACTGTGGCGGACGCCACCTATGTGCAAAAAATGATCGGAACGCGTTCCTCTTATGCCGATGCTGCCAATGCGGACGGGTCGATTTCCACTGACCCTGTACATTCGCTAACAACCTGCGACTTCACGCGTAAACAGTTCAATCCACTTCTAGACACCATCGTCCCTTACGATACCCCCAACGATTATCGGGCCAATGTATCCGCCCCTCACATCGGCGTAACCGATGTGACACACATCATTCGTGCGTGTGCCATGAACGCGGTATTCATAGAGCCAACGACGCAATGCGTGGCCTCTTCGGTAGCATTAGGAAGTCGCCCTGATGCTCTGATAAGTACCCGCGTCTACGGTAACGACGCTGCAGAAAGTACGATGATTATGTCCTCCAATCTGCACATCCATTACGACATTCTCATTGTTGGCGAAGATGCCACGTCGAACGCCGATCCAAATGTGGACTTTAATGTAACGCAAGGGACGCTGATCTCTAGTCGCGACATCGAGGGTGTGGCGCACCCGGTTCCTGCGGCCTCAGCGTACGCGTACTCTCGCGCCTCCGGAAAAAGCGTGCACTCGGCTGTCATGTTAGCAACGTACGATTCTGGACAGCAGGAATGGGTCGCGCAGCTGCAGCCACACAACTACACAGGCGGCATCGATTACTACGTTGCAGTAGCGTCTGGCGTAGGCGGCTCCGGCGGAATCACGATGCCTGACGGGTATGCCGTGTGGTTGGGCTCAGCTGTTGCACCCTTTGGCGCAGACCGCTTCACGCCTGGTGATGGCATGGGATTCAAATCTAGCTACAAACCCGTGATCGGCGACAAAAACTCGATCGTGCAAAACAGCGCAACGACGTGCCCGGACGTATTTTCACCTCCCAATCAGCCGCCATCACCACCCTCGCCGCCAGCACCTCCAAAACCGCCGCCTTCACCTCCTCCCTCGCCGCCGCCTCCCTCGCCGCCGCCACCCTCGCCACCACCCTCGCCGCCGCCCTCACCGCCGCCGCCCTCGCCTCCGCCTTCACCGGTTTCCCCAGCGCCATCACCTCCGCTCGGTACATGCACGCTCGACTTTCTACGAGCAGGACACTCCTTTCTTTATCAGGATGCGTACGAACAAGGTTCAGATGGTACCCTGGTTGCTGAATTCCGTGCTATGGAAAATTATCACCGACAGGCCATTTTGGAAAACTCTTACTCCTCCTCACAATCGTCGTTTGCGTGCAGTGTTAAAGAGCTACCCTTTCTGGCATGTCTGGACATCGGAAGCCCAGGAACGTTTACTGGCAATTCCATGCAACCCGCGATTGACTGGAACACGCCCGCGCCAGAAGTGAATTACAAGAACCTCTCGTTTCTGTACCTAGAAGGTAACAACACGGCTCGTACACAGGATTCGTCCCTATTCGGCATCAACTGTAGCAATGCGCCACCCAGTGGTGTGTTACACGGTGACGGCGTCATCAACAGCTACGACATAGGAGTGCTAGTCTTTGCACTGTTTCAGGACGCGCCATACGATCAACTTCCGGCCGATGAGGCAAACTATAATACGGTGACCACTGTGGAGCAGCGTCCCGAGACACAGTCTCGATGTGGTGACAACGAGACACGCGCAGACTGGCAAGTGCACCTGTATGATTACGAATACTGTCCAGCCATCTATGCAAATTCGCCGCCACCACCGCTCCTACCCCCACCCTCTGAACCTTCAGAATCTAGTTCAGGGCGTATGCTGTCCGCGTTGCCGGACGAAGACGATGCATTTGTCAGGACTCGCTTTGTGGGCGCAAATGCGCTCGGTTCTTGGTACAGCTTCGAGTTTGCAACAAATATCATTCCCATCGTCTTGGAGCTCATCATGCATGGGATTTGGGTGACGGAAAGGTCGCAGTTGAGCAATGCCCCAGCGCCACGAGACAGCCGCGAGGTACCCATATCACCCGAACTGTTCCAGCTGCGATGGGCACGCACTGCGCGGCAGCTAGATTACGCATACTCGAACACGGTGGATAACGATGATACATTGGGTGGCGACTTTGACATCATGGACGACTCCATTCTAGACGAGTTTGCCACTACACCAACATGTAAAAGCATCGTTTCTGGTGGCACCGGACTACGCAGCATCATGGGCGATACAATCAGCGTCCGGCAAGAGGGGCCAGGAAGCCCGTGTCCCTTTTGGCTATTCCTATGGGTTCCGGAGGCACATTCCAACCCGGGCCACGCTCGCGTACTCACAGAAGACGGTGACAACGCACACCACACGTTGTTCATCTGGCCTAAGCGCGGTTCTACAGCAATGACCACATCGGGGGGCGTCCTTCTAAAACGAGACGCGTCACAACCCTGGGCGCCATATTCGCCATCGCCTTCGCCGCCTCCGCCTTCGCCCCCACCGACACTGCCGCCGCCGTCACCGCCCCCAATGCTTGTGAAGGCACTCAACGCAACGCAAGAATTCAACATTGATAATGAAGTCGTTACAAATGTGGTAAAACAGTTGGAATTGCAGTTTGCCATCATCAAAGCGAACCTTTTGGACTTTGTATTCGACTTAACTCAACAGATTATCACGGTTCGGAAAGTTTTGGCGCCCTTGCCTAACATTGACGAGTCCTCCTCTGGCGATGAAGAGGCGGTCACTGATCGCAGACTTTCTGAAGACGAATCGTGCAACCAAGGTGCGATGTTGAAAATTTTGATGATATTCGTTGAACCAGTGAGTGGCGACGTCATACAAAAAATCAAAGATGAGTGGCCCAACATCACAAACTACAAAGCCACCACTCTAAACGAGTGCTCTGAAGTCGTGTTTGAAGAAGAGCGGGTACCCGTTCCTGACCCAACCCCAGAGGACGATAAGAAGGACATGCCAATTCTTGCTTTCGTGCTCAGCTTGCTGGGGGTGTGTCTGTGCTGCAGTGGCGTGTGTCTTCTGCCATGGCTTTGCCGAAAGAGCGAAAAGGACACAAAGAAGGACCCCAAAAAGCGCAAAGACGGAAACACGTTCTACGACTTTTGGAGCGACTTATTCAACGACGCGTTCGACGCACAGCTGCCAGATTCGGATGGGTCGCCACTGCTCCTGCGTGAAGACTGGCCGCGTGATAAGAGTGCACAAATATACACCAGGAATGGAAGCTCCTCCAAAACGCTTCGTAAAGGTGTATTTTTGTAAGGGAAGGGTAAAATGCTGTAGTGACTGGTGAAATGTTTTGTGTGTGTGTGTACGCGCTAATCTATAGGGACTTAGGCAGCACCTGCTGGAGTAACCCTTACGAGTAAGAAACCAAATGTCAAGCAATCCGTCCACTCCCGAGCCGCGCGGAACAAAGCGCACTCGCCAAGAAGACATCGTGGACGAGGTGCAGTTTGGGACTAACTCCGAAAACGTAAGTCCAAATTACGCTACTCTACCATCTTCTGTCAAAAACACGCCAGAATCACAAATCGCCGTGTCGCGAGTCATCCCACCGGGCGCGCCCCAGAGACCGACCGACGCAGAACGCGCACAGACGCACGTCGAGGCAACGATGGCATGTATTGAAGCTTTGCGTGACTTTTTAAAAGTGTGTTGCTCTGGCCACGCACCCAGTCTAAATACGGACAATTTTGGTTCTCGTGCTACCTACTTGCTCCGTGAGCTAGATGCGTGCTTTCCTGAAAACACGTGCACACAAAAGTGAAATTCAAACGACCCCCCCGGACATTTTGGCTCGCACTCGTTCCGCCCGCGAGACAAGTGTCAGTGCCTTTTCCATTTTGGACGCGAGCTCTTGTTGCGCACGATGCCAGTCGTTTTGCTCGTCACGCTCACTCCCAAGGCTGCAAAACTGCGCACTCTCTTCGTCATCGCACGTGGCACTGCGGAAAACCGCCTTGTTCTTCTCTTTTGGGCTTATGTCGGTTCGCGCGTGTACCTCCCTCGTGTACTCGAGGTGCGCCTTGGTGGCGGCCGTCGACAGTTTCATCCACGCTTGCAGCGCCGCGTTTGAAAAGTCTGCAACTTGCAAATTCTCCAGCCAATGTTCAAACTCGTCGGGGCTGCAAGTGGTCACATCGGGTGCTGCGGCAACTGGCCCGGACATCGACATTTCACGCTGCCGTTTTATGCCATCCATATGCGTAGGCTCAATCGTGTCGAAAATGGAGGGAGGGCGAGGAAGTGACATGGCGCTCGCGGCCCTTTCCTTTTTGACTAACACTAACACGCACACGGGATAGCTTATCGCAAACACTTTTGTGAAACCATAGCCGGGAAACACTTTGCGGTGCTAATGATACCAATCACATTTTTATTAGATGTACACGTCTAACCGTAAACGCGGTTTTTGAATCCATACCTCGTCAGGGGCATTGGTAATAATCTTGCCCGTTTTTACCAGAGCGTTGTGAAGCTCTTCAAGTTTAAAAAACTCAACCATGTCGTAATCAAATTGCTCAATGAGAGGCTCTTCCGAATGATGAACATACTCGTGGGCGTCCCAAAGCAACGTGTCTGGAATGGCAATCCAATCGGTTTCATCTTCTCTGCAAGAGTTAGAGGTAACGTCGTTTTCGAAAGCGCACTTTTTGACTGCTTCGATGTATGCCGCTTGCACATTTCCGGGTTTATCACGAATATGTTCAAATTGGCCCCAGAAACTGTGTGGACGGTGCCGCTGATGGTAGTGTGTCGTGTTTACTGGAATTACGGGTATTTGATCCAATGTCATCTCGGGAACTTGCATGTTTCTTTGACAGCTCGAGCAAGACTTTTGGGAATTGAAAGTTATGCTCTCAGTTATCGGACAGTACATCGTTCGTGTGCACGGTAGCGGGTTTGCGGCGTTTCCCATAAGATACTGGACCGATGCTTGAAGCTTGTATGGAAGATCTCCAAACTTCATTTTAAGTATCTGCGTGCGTTCTGGTCCATCAAACATGGTTGCCACTTTGTACTCAGGAAACATGAGTTCGACAATCTCGTCCTCTCTAACAACGCCAACATCTTTGACTTTTTCGGATGCAACTGCAATAGGCAACACCACCTGCCTCGTCTCGACATGTTTTGCAATTGATTGTGCAAGTTTGGTGCGAATATTCTCGTTCTGGGTGAACACGTCAATCAATTTATCGGGCTCTCTAATCAGCAAATCCGGAAGGATCGCATTCATTACAATCTCCCAAAGGTGTGGCGGGCCTGTTACGGGCTCTTTGCATTTTTTGGATGCCGTTAGAGGAGCCACCCGGGGACACTTGGAGGCGCGATCAGACTCCAGCGGAGTGTAACAGTTCTCCTCACAATCGTAAATTACGTGTGCGTTGCGATTCATTTTTCCTTGTGACATTTGGCTGGGTGCTGCTGGGAGCTGCTGGGTGCTTCTTGCTGTGCCTTCGCACTGCTTTGCCCAGTTGTACACAGCAACAATGCTATGGCCATCTGCTGAGGTGACCTATTTAGCGCAAACGGGGCGATAACAGCGAAAGCTTAAACATCGTCTAAACGCGGCCCAAGTGTTGGAAGAATCGCTACTGGCTCCTCGTGGCTCCTCGTGGTTGGCCAGCGTTCACGATGAGTGAACGCGCAGTGAGTCCACAACTTCCAACACTTGGGCCGTGCATAGGCCGCGAATAGGCCCCCGCCAACACAACGCCAGTGTCCAAGTTTGAGATACAGGCGGGATACAGTCGGCCTCACCAACTTCCACAGAATAGGCCTTTAGTCTCCAATAGGTGTTAGCAGCGGACGGCCTATTCGCGGCCTATGTACGGCCCAAGTGTTGGAAGTTGCGGACTCACTGCGCGTTCACGATGAGTGAACGCGCTCGTAACATAATCCTAAAGGAAACGAGAAAGATTGCTTGTCTCGTCGTCTAGTCGCCAACAGAGGTTTGGCTGCGCTATTCCTAAGCGCGCATAGGGGCTTCAGCAGCACCCAACGGTAACATTTGTTTATACGAGTGCGCGGACATGACAGATGTCAGTTGTTCAAATGAAGAAGCCGTGGGTCTGCTACTCGGATGTGCAAATGATAATAAGAATGAGAGGGAGCCCCTCTCTAAAAATGGCACAATCGTACATGTCAGAGACTCGGTGGCCACCAGGATCGAAGCAGGGGAAGAAAACGGTGTGCCGGCCAACAAAGTGGCCGCGGCATGGATACATCATCTGGAAATGGGACGCCCGGCACCAGATGCACAGACACTGATCCAGCTATTAAAAGCGATGCTTAATTCGCGAACGATCCGCCCAACACCGAACAAAAATCCAGGTGTTAAGTTGATACTAGCAGACTCCGGGAAGAAATTTCCGCACCATCTTGAAACAGCAAAAGGTACGCTTACAAGCGACCCTACATGGACGCAATGCAAGACAAAAATGACCCACATCATTGTGCGATTGGTAGATGAGAATGAAAACCCAGTGAGAGGAACCCAGATACAGAAAGAGGGACTTCAGCTGCGACTAACAGTGCATAAGATCAGCGAACCTGCAACTCCTCTTACTGACGAAGACAACAGGCGCATAAATGAAGGACTTTTTCGTGGAAAATCCTCTGGAATATTCGATGAAACAGTTTGTTTACTGGAATCGAGACACGATTTTAAGTTCCAGTTAATGCTACTCTCTTCGGATATTGGTGGATCACTCATGTTTTTCAAGGTTGCTCCAACACACCCAAACTTGGCATTTGACGAGAATCTCATTGTCCGCTCGCATTCCTTTGCCAGCCGCGCACGTATGCCTGAAGAAAAAAAAAGTGGCGAGGAGTGTGGAATAAAACGCAGCCTTGAAGAGTAGAACCAGAAGCCTTTGCGCTATGTTCGTCTGTGACGTCAGTTTGCATATAATCAAATCTCACAAAAGCAGCACCCGATAGAGTATCAGTCGATTGACACTCGTAAATATTTATGGAGCCAAGGTCACAAAACGTGCCAGAATCCGAGGATGATCCGGAATTACAAAAAATCGAAAAAAACCACGTCTCGCGGACCGAAGAAGACGCGCTGATTCACGCATTTAAGGCTACGGGAATGGATTCCAACGCACACTGTTTTGAAACAAATTTGCGACCTGAAGTTGAAAGCGCGTTGGCGCATGCCGTCTGTGCTTCTCTGCCGAGCGATTATGGACTGTGCGAGGCGCGTCCAAAAACGATGGATGAGATACCCCATTTGCTCTGCAGGGCGATCGAAAAGAATATGCAACGTCCAAAGAATCCCCAAAAGCGCGCCGTCATTCTAAGGATTCGGCCCTCAAAGAGCATACAGCCGAGCATTCAAAAAAAAGACCGCACCGCCCGCAAAGATCAAGAAGCTAAACTGGTGTCGTTCTCCGCGACACCCAAGTGTCCGTTGCCGCCAAACCGCTTTGTGTGCACGATACTAAAGCCAAAGCCGCAAACAGTAGTTGCAGGTGGCCCAAAAGGCATGGTGGATACGTAATCCAGTACGCGGGAGCCACAAGCGCTAACAGTGTCTAGTGTATTTATTTATAGTGGCTCGTTTGTGTGATAACGATCACTTCCCAAGAAGCATTTGTCAGTCAAAAGTGTTCAAATTTACTAATACTAACATGACAAATCAATGGACTTCTTGCACATTTCAGTCGGCTGCGGGACAAGACCAGCTCGCATTCCGGCTTTTGGGAGGTACTGTGGATCACCTGGGAGCAAAGTGTGACATCAGCGTTGCGCAGCCGACTTTACTTTGTGGCTGTAGCGCACCTACCTCGCTCTTGGGAAGAAACCACACCGTAGTAGAAATGGGGGCAAACGATGGGCTCCGATTGTCCAACTCGTATTTTTTCAGCAAAACGCTAGGGTGGAACGCGCTTCTTGTCGAGGCAAATCCAGAGGTGTACGCGAGCATTTCTAAACATCGTCCAGAGGACCTGCGCTCTAATACATTGGTAGGAAACCCAAGACAGTTTCTTCCCTATGGCGCAGCAACCTTTTACTCATTCTATCGGCAGTCGGGACAAACAAAGCGGACCGGGTCAATCGATTGGGAGACGGGTCTCAGTGGAATCGCTGATCCAAATGGAACAAACCCAGTTCTTTCAAACGAGGTGTTGGCTAAAAGAGCAGCTAAGCGCTACGGGATGAGCTTCAAAACACACAAACTTAACGTTGTCCGCTTTTCTACCCTTTTACAAAGCTATGGCATAAGACACATCGATTTGCTTTTCCTCGATGTGGAGGGTGCAGAGCATTCGGTGCTGAGCACGCTGAATTTTTTGAAAAACCCCGTGCGTGTAATATCTGTGGAACGACCAACACCAAAAACACAGCGCCTACTTAAAGAACATGGTTTTCACGATATGCATTTGACCTTTGATTCAGGTGGCGACAGAATGTTTTACAACGGAGAATGGTTCATGTCGCGGTGACTGCAATCGCTGTTTACCTTTAGATGGTCCAATCCAACACTTGCCTATCGGTCATCCTGGTTGTGCCACTCCCACTTTGAATCAGAATTAGTGCGCGCTGAGATGTGCTCGTCAGGCACTGACGCGATCAGTTGTGACAATGCCCTAAATGGTGATACGCTCATATCCGTCTCATGTTCTGCTTCGCACGAACCCTTGTAAATGTATGAGGTCGTGCCAAACATAGGAAATGTGATCTCGCCTTCTTGCATGGTGCGCACACTCCAACGTGCGGAAGCGCTATTACTGCTCGCATATACGACGCCTCGACATTTAGGAGCTAACATGCAGGCCGTCAAAGCATCAATATCAACAGCATGGGAGCTGATAGCGTCCGATGAGATCATTGTGTTAGACAGCGGTGGGTCAAAGCAATTAAACCGCGCTTTTGCAGCTTGTTTAGGTGATGTTCGAGGTGAAAGTGGTGGCGCCGGTGACAGTAGAGGCGGAGGCGGAGGCGGAGGCGGAGGCGGAGGCGGAGGCGGAGACGGAGACGGAGGCGGAGGCGGAGGCGGAGGCGGAGGCGGGGGAGGAGATGGAGGCGGGGGCGAGGGTGGATCGGGCGAGGGCGGTGGCCACAACGGTTGTGGTGAGGGCGGCGGCTCGGGTGGTGGCTTGGGCGGCGTGTTCGGGGACGTCGTGGGTGGCGGGGGCCATAGGGGTGGTTGGGATGGACTCTCGTGATCCACTGCAAGCGTAACGTGCTCGTGGTGTACAACTGCATCGCCTTGTCTCACACAGAGAGTGTAGTGTGTGCTGTCTAAAAACCGCGTTGTGTCAAGTGTCGGCACCTTAACCGTGAAACTTAGACTGGAGTCCAAGAAGCCTGACAAGTCTTCCGGTTGTGGAGGGGTTCCGCACCCTGTGCCATTTGCGCGCCACCACAAGTAGTCGTTCTGGTACAAGTGTTTTCCAGTGACAACCAGCGTTGTCAAGACGTTGTTCCAAACGTGCACGTTATACTGTCCGGTTTGTTCGGGGTACGGTGGGTGACCACCAAGGAGAATGATGTTAATGTCGACAGGTGGCGGCGGTGGACTAAGCGTCGGAGGTGGCGGTGGTCGCGGTGGTGGAGAACTGCCAGGAGAGGGCAACGATAAAAACGGCGGTCTTGGTTTGTGTAGCGGGGAAACGAGTTGTTTCTCAAAAACCAGCTCCGGCATTACCACAAATCGAAAATCGGGCTCGCCCGTGCGCTCGCGCATGTTTGTAATAAATGATGGAGCTGACACTGCCCCAAGAACGTCGTCTGCCCTTTCATCCTTTAATCCTCGAATGCACACTCGTGTGCGACCTAAATGGTCAGCAATGTTTACGGAGTGATCACGAATATCGCCTTGGAGGACTGGTCCCGACAGAAGTTCTAAAAGCGCGCTCTTGTAGATTTTAGCATTGGGTGCTTTACGTTTGCGCTGGTCAAATAGACGACGTGTCCATGACGCATCAGGAGCATCGATTGCGCATTCAAAACACACGAGCTCAACGACCGTCTCTATCATTCCTGTTGCACTCTTCATTTCTTTAGATGTGGATACGGCAGGTAAGCTAGGTGCTGAGGTCTGTATCTGTGCGTTGGCAGGTGGTTTTTGTGGCCGCGGTTCTTCTGAATGATCTCCGCACGGAAGAAACGACAGTACAATTGTCGTGAAAGCAATCAACAATAATAACGAGCACCCTGTCCATAGTGACCATCTACGTCGTTGAGCGTTCATTAGGTAGACCAGTTGCTGTTTTTGTCGCATGTCTCCTCGGGCTCTGTGTGCCATCATGGCGTAGTCAAGATCGTCATTCTCGCATAGCGGTGCTGCAGGGAGTGCCCACTGTTGAGGAGAAACCATTGCTAGGGTGTGCTGCATGTGTGTCGGAAGAATGGGGACGCCACTTTTTTGACAATCGTTGTAATGAACACACAATCCATGTCCCAAAACGTCGTTTATACGTGCAATATTGCGATGTTGTGCGACTGCGCGGTCTTCTCTACGACGCAGAGACATGCCGTTCCACCTTCCCTCCTCGCCGGAGTTCACTTTGACATTCACGCTATTAGTACTTCTACTTATACTGCACATTTTAACAATATATGAGAGTCAGCAGTCCACACTCAGCACTTACAGCTCCCGTCCACGTGCCAAGGCACGTCTCATCCGGTCTTGCATTGCAAACCACTGTTTCACCTTAGGAGGCACCCTCGCCCCACCAGTGCGAAAGTGGCGAACGACGCGGGGGTAGGAAAGCGCCAGTTTTGAAATCTGGTTAAAGACGGGCTCGATTATCGAACGGGTTGATTCGAGTTGTGACCGGTCGGAAAGTGTTGTTTCGACTGCTTCGTTGATCGTCGCGAGGTTAGCCCCGCCATTTTCAATCTCCGTTAACGCGGATTCGACAGCGGCCATGTCTGATTCTAGTGTTGGTGACAATGGTGGTGGCGACGATGGCGACGGTGGCGACGGTGGCGTCTTCGTTTCTTTTCCTGATAAATGGGCACCAGGTAGAGCGACCTTGCCACCCTTGTGGTGCCACCAATTCTTGCACACATTGTCGTCGATATCCACGCCATCAGGGAAAGACTGCATTCTCAAAGTGTACCAGTCCCACCACTCTACACAAACGCAAAGAGTGATCCTGTGCTCGTGGTTTTGCTGTGGCCATCCTCCCACAGCCGCGACAGAATCGAGAACTTTCCCGACACGCCAAGCACCCAATATTGTCGCAAGCTCATTGTCTGAAAAATGATTTGCTGGCTCGTAAAGCATGCTACTCGTGGCATACTGGTAGAAGAATGTTACATAGCCATCAGAATGTGTGCTTGTGTCCATCATCAGTAGCACTAGACATTCGTCAAGTGAGGCCGCTTTTCGTCCTGCAACGCCACGCTTTGCCTGAAATACGTTCACGGCAGACGCGATGCCAGCTATCGCGACGTTGATTTCACTCGTAATCGCCATGGCCCCATCGATTAAGTCGTGTGTGGGATTGCTATTGACTGCATCAGGATTGCCCAATATTACACCATCCAACCGCCATTCCGCGAGCTCCGAGCATTCGCGCCAGTCCATAAAAGGGTTGGTGGGAGTTCCGTCATTGCGAACGTTGGGTAGCGATGTCACAAAATCGTTTCGCATTCCGCGCTTTAGGCGGTCATTAAGGAAATCGACTCCACAGAGTAAGGAACGGCGTTCCGTTCCTGTGCCACCGCACGCAGACATCGAGGCGGACACAAATGTGCAATAGCCCGGCTTACCAGCGACTCGCGCTGCGTCCAAGGACGAGACACGCGTGTACGGAATAGTGTTGTTTGATTTGCGACCCGGGTGGGCGGCCGACGATGTGATTTTAGGGGCGGGAACAGATCCTCCGGGAGTCGCAGAAGCCTTGCTAGGGTTAACAAACCCGTTTCCCTCACTCGCGGGGGGCACCCTGCTCTGGTTCAAGTAACCGCTTAGGCCACCAAAACGATCAGAAGGGGTTACTGAGGCGATCATGGTTGAGTGTTTACCTATTCTATTAATAGAAACAGGGGGGTGATATTATTACATGTGAGCTAGCGGGTTGGTGTGCGCGCTTGTGTGACCTTGACTTTTCAACTCCAAAATTGGGGGAGTCTGGTACGAGCACAGCCAGTGGACTGAACGTATTTCGGAGAAACATTCACGTCGAACAATGTGTGTCGCTGCTTCACAGGTCTCTGGGAAACGAGGTCCACGCATAGAAATCATTTGACGCAGATCATATAAAATGATCGTTTGCGCGCCATTCCTAGAAGACAATGCACGACCCATGAGACACTCGGGCGCGAGCGAGATGTCGGAATTGCGATTGTGACTTGTCCCCTCTAGTGCGTTTAATGATTTGGAAAAGTCGTGTAGGTATGCGCGTTGGGCCAGTTTTCCACTGAGAACGGCAAATCGGTCATCAACCCAATAAGTCTTAGGGTGTCCTTTAGAGCGCGAACATCCAGGCTTCCCCAGGAATCCAGCATAGACCGCATTGTTTGCCAGGTATATTTGCGCATTAAGTGGAAATACAAATCCGTGGTAAGTATCAGTGCGTGCACGCACCAAAATGTCGTAGTCTTGATTTTTTCCCGCTGTTTGCCAACAGCGTAATAGACCGCGTGCTTGGGCCGCACCGGGCCATCGCGAGTTGGGGGATTTGTTGTCCACCTCTACAATTTTTGTGAAAACCGTTGCATTTTTTGCCGCTTGGTGTATGCGATGCTTCACATCACGGAGTTGTGTTACAGAAGATTCTAGTGGAAGGTTTACAAAGGCAAAAAGATCCGCGTTCAGTGGTTTTGCTACGCGTACTAGTGTGGATGACAGTGTGCACGGCTCAAAAAGTGTTCTAACACTCCCAGTGATACAGATTGCGGTGGCGAGATTGCGCATTTATATGCAACGAACGCGTCAGCTCCGCATCGTCACACAAGATAGCGGATCGACGGTGTGGGCGCATCTTGCGGCGCGCGGCCTGCGCTAAGGGCACGCCCTGTTTGCTGTTGGCTGTCGCAGCACCCGACGCGCCATCGACAAAATGGGCATTGACCAAATTGTGGATTCGATCAAAGTAGCGCAGGACATCATCGAGGACAACAAGGAGCATCTGAAGAGTGGTGAGTACGTGGACCTGTGCAACTTGTTGCAAGCCGTATACAACTGTGCGCGTACCATCAAAAAGGCTACAGCGTCCGTTGACGATGACACCGACGACGCGTCGGACGAGAACGACGATAACGACGAGGAGGAGGTGCAAATAGTGCACACACCCGGGGGTCCGTATTACGTGTCCACTGACGGGAGTATGCGCCCCGTACTGTACCCCAAGGTTCCTGACGAGGAAGACGAGGGTGAGGACGAGGAGGAGGAGGAGGAGCCCGAGAGGGAGCGAACCGAGGACGACATGGGGGTCAACGAGCTTGCGGAGCTGTGGGGGTGGAACTTTGACTTTGGCCGCCCTAACGCCACGCTGGAGCTCGAGGGGCTGATCTGGACCATCGTAGAGGACATGGAGGCCAAGCGCGTGTGCGCGGCCGTGCGCGTGCTCAACGGGGCCTTGAAGGGCTCCAAGTCGGACGACCCGGCGGACGCCGAGCGGATCCTTGAGTGGAAGGAGGAGCTGATCGAGGAGGACGCGATCCGGGTGTGCGGGCAGATCCTGGAGAGGCTCGACTGTCGGGGGTTCCACAACGAAAACCACGACGAGCATTGGTTGTACTCGATCATCTGCGACGAGATCTTGGAGCTCTTGCTGTGCCTTGGCAATGGCGACGCGCTCTTTCGCACAAAGATGCGGAGGAATGGCGTCCTCAAGGCGGTAAAAGCGTACGCCAAGGAGCGCCCAAACAACCGCGAGGCGCAAGAGCTCTTACGCGAGCTGTCGTAAAACTATATAATTCTGGCGTGTGTAATGGGTTTTCCGGAGTCTTTTGTATTTGCGGCCAGTGCTGAGAATATCTCGACCCGTGGCCGATATAGATTGGGAAAGCCGTGTCATGACCCTTCCGCCGCTTACCAACCTGCACCACACCGTGCCTACCGCCGCATGAGGCACGAGGACACCGGCGAGGACCTCCTTTGAGATGCGCGACGCGATGCGCAAGCAGTACAAGGAATCCACCGACGAGGTGATGCGGGAGGAAGCGCGCTGGTGGCTGATGGACAACGACCGTGCATGGCTTGAGCAGAAAGACTACGACGCGTCGAAGTTTCGCATACAGTACAAGAAACCAGCTGATGCGGCACAACGGGAGGCAGCTCGCCGATGGCTGGTGGACAACGACCGCGCGTGGCTAGCACGGGAGGACACCAACTAAGAAAACAGAGCATGAATGCCTTTGCACACACACACACACGGAACCGAATACATGAAGCACCGGCGGCGCAAGCCCTGCACAGGGGATGCCGTCGGTACGGAACCACTGTCGAGTTTGAGTCTGTGCGTGTCCTTGAGGGTTTTTAAAACCTTACCGCTCACCCGTACTTCGCAGCTCCGCATCGTCACACAAGATGGCGGATCGGCGGTGCGAGCTGCCGGCGGTGCGAGCTGCCGGCGGTAAAAAAAGTTCCATCACTTAGGCCGTCCATAGGCTTCGTTCACTCTTCGTGAAGGCCTCCAAACTTCCATCACTTAGGCCACTCGTAGGCCTTCTATGGGACTTCATTGGCTCCATCGCTCTGTTGGTTGCGTGCATTTCCTACTTTGCCGCGCATCATCCAGAGAGCGGAACAATGTCCTCCGCGCGGCAGCCAATTGCTGAGCCGCCGCACAGAGCAGCAAATTCGAGTTCAGCGGTGAGCCAGCTCGCTTTTGTTGCAAAATAGATGGCCATGCCCGCTTTGCTTGTGACATCAAGCACCCCGTAGGCCAGGTCCTTGAACAGTGACACGTTTGCGGTGTACTCGTCAGGTTTCACGCCAATAAGCAACAGGCGTTGCATGATAGCAACCACGGGATATCCTACCCATACCCAAACAAATACGCGTAGCGCCCAGGCATCAGTTTTGAGGCCAGCGGCGCGGCCGTCTATGTTTGCAGTGAACTTTGAAGGTTCCAGCGCGTTTCCAAGAAGGGCGTACACTGTGGCTACGAACAGTCCAGTCGATATACAGAAACAGAGGCTTCCTCCCAATATCGTGGTTGTGTCGGGTTTTTGTGGATTTCCAGTTGCCTTGTTGACACTGCCCCTGAGCTCATTAAAATAGAATCGGTAAATCGATCCAAAAAGCACCATAATCGGTTGCATAACTGCGACCCACTCCTTAGCAATCGGCATTGTTCCGGCACTTTCGCGCTCTACATCGAGCATCCAATCGCGTAAATGGCCTAGATCAAGCACCATTAGCACAAGCGTGCATGCCCAATCTGAGTATCGAAGTCCATCGATTGCGATTTCTTGCGCAAACACCACCACCTTGTCGTGTGCTATCTGATTTTCGTATGCTTTCTCGTGACACACTGTCAGCAACGACCGCTCTTCCGGAGGTTCGGGAACTCTTCCAATCATCGCTCTCCAGGTAGAGAAGCCGGAGGGTAGGTTTTGCGCGCGCACCATCCAAATTAGCACGTAGTGTATCGCAGCGATAAAGTTTACCGCTGCACACAACGCGCATGAATACGCGGTGTAGGTGCCTGTGTGTGAACTCGTGGATATCACAAAAGCGGCAATCCCGGTTCCGATTAACTTGAATGTGACGATGCGCACTATCGATGAACGGAGCGACACGTTCCAACCTCCAAGTCGGCTAAACCTGTACGCGTCAGGAAGTTGCTCCGATGCGAATTCAAATCCAAGCTTATCCTCCAGTGTTTTTTGACTCAACTCGCCACCAGAAACTGGTTGAGGTGCAATTTCACTCTTACCAAACACAAAGTTTAGACGGCCCATTCTTTTGTTCACATCCATTCCTAAACAAAACAGTCTTATCACAAAGCCCCTCTTAGGTTTTGCATCTCTTTGCGCAGTGGCACTAGGCTTTCAGCTCCTAGTCCCACCCGCACTTCGCCAAAGTCGCCGAGCTTGACGTGCGTTTGATTGGCAAACCGCTCGAAAAACTGAAACACGAGAACGTTGCGGGCTGCAAGATCGTTGTGCGTTAGCCCGAGACTGTGTAGGTGCGACAACCCATCACCCACTTGTTTTACTGCGACGTCGACATGTTCCTCGGTGAGCATGCAAAGGGAACCCTCAAATTCAAGCAGGTCCACCAGATCAGTAAACGAACCAAACTGCGCCATCGGGGCCTCCACCCATACACCTAAGCATTCATCACACCCTACATTCACCAGGTTTAGCAAATTTGGGTGATTTAGGCTTCTCATGACAAGCGCTTCCGTCAAAAGCGCGTGGGAACTTGCCTCTCCTTTGTGTCGACAGGTCATTCGTGCAAGGAAACAGCCGGCACGGGTCACACTCCTGACCGTTTTTGCGGATCCTCGCCCAAGCAAGGTGCTGCCTTCGAGAGACATGTCAGTAGGTTGGGTGAATCTTGAATGGTACGAACTAGCGATGCTGTCACTCCTGGTTACAACATGCTTAGGTACATGTAATTTGGCACTCGGCTTGGTCTAGAGGACAGGGGAGGTCTGATGATACAGTTCTTGACTCCGGTCAATCAAACGTCCTCGCCGCACACTCCACGCGATACATCGACTGACCATTGGTGGGGGTCTTTTACACTGATTGCGTTTGCGTGCCTTGTTTTGGCGTTACCAGCACTGTGGTATGTTCCCACGTATGCGTACTCCTATTATCAATCACCAGAACAAGTTCCTGAAGGTATTCCGGTGGAGTTTGAGGAGTCTTCTGGAAACCCACCAAAGAAGTCGTCGACAGAAGACGTGATCAACTCTCAAACAGAGCAGCGGCCGCTGCTCGTACTATCTTTGGGGAAAACTTTAGCGGACAGTAGCCATGCACAAATATGACCCCAACAATCAAAAACGTAGCAAATACGTACAAGCACAGCAGTTCACATTTTTTTAACTTTTGGGCAGCGTTTAGGCCGCGTTTAGGCCGTGTTTAGGCTGTCCGCTGTTCACATCCAGCGGATGCTAAGGGCCTATTCTGTGGAAGTTGGAAAGGCCGACTGTATCCCGACTGTATCTCAAACATGTATTGCGCGCTGTGTTGGCTGTGCGTGTTAGGGCATGAGCTCGCCATCGTCCTCACCATCGATCTGGTTTTCTGTGAGAAGAGTGTGCGTTTTTAACGCACACACACTTTGTGTGCTCATTACTGTGATGATTCCGATCGTCACAATCATTCGATTGTGGTAATCCAGTGCACATGCACCGATAGTGGCAATGACTGCTAGGGCCATAAGCACATCTGCAAGTAAAAATAGCCACATGGGATCTACCGGATACGGGTCGTGATCCTTTCCTTGCATATAAGCACGCCAAAAGCCATAGGCTGTAAATCCAAAGTGCAAACCACTTGTCACGAAAACGACGAGGTAAGCGTACAAAAGTGTGTCGTCCTCTTTTGGAAACCATGCTAGGAGCATAAGCGCCAAGAGGCCTGCCAAAAAGTAGCAAAAATAGATTGCGGCGGTTATGATCACCTCGGTTTTGTCGCGCATGCTTGCTCGACGCGTTTAAGTAACACCAACCTATTCAGGTTGGTAATATGGAGGTATTTATTCATGCGCCGTCCATTCTAGCGGCGCCCGGTGCGTTCTTTCAACAAACACGCTATTCCAACCACGGATGCCCCCAATGTCTCTAAGAACTCCAGCATTTCTATGAGCGTCGTTACCCAGGAGGGGGCCTGCAATTGGAAACGACTCGCCCAGTAGGTCGTCTTGAAAGGCGAATGGCAACACACTCATAGCAACCATTTGTTCGGGTGGGCATGTGTCTGGGACGCTGTGTGCAGATTCAACAAAAACGGCACCCGCGCGGTCAATGAATGCATCGCTTATGGTGAGAACGCCGCACTCATCGGACGTGGCACTGCTGATTAGGGCTGCAAGGCGTTCACGCTCGAGATCTTCTAAATCGTCTAATAGTTTGGGTTTTTTGGCAGGCTGGTCGCACGGGACATCCACAACGTGCATTGGTGTGGCAGATTTAAAACTAAAAATGTCGGGTTCCCACACAACATGCTGTTTTGTCGCGGTAGTTTTGGCGTGTGTATTCATGCACGCAGACATTCTTACTAATGATACGGTGTGTCGTCCAAGTCCAAATAGCGCTTACCCTTATGAAGGGCTGCATTTATTGCAATTTGCAATGGAATTGGGGTGCAGTTATCAGGGATCGTCGGTTGAGCCAAATCCTCCGGCACCCCGCGCGGTCTTGTCGAGTTCATCCACTTCCTGCACCTCGGGGACCGCGACACGCTCAAGAAGTAGCTGCGCAACACGGTCACCTTCTTCGATCACAAAATCTTCTGTTCCATTGTTGCACAGCACCAAGCCAAGGGGGCCAGTGTAGTCGGCGTCGATGACGCCCGCTCCGATGTCGATTCCTTTTTTGAAAGCCAATCCAGATCGCGGTGCCACGCGGCCATAGTGGCGTTCCGGAACTGCTATGGAAAGGTCGGTTTTTACGATCTTGCGTGTTCCCGCTTTAATTATAGTGTTTTCTGCTGAGCAGAGATCATATCCTGCCGACCCTGGAGTGGCACGAAACGGAAGTGTCGCTCGGTCGCTCAGTCGTTTGACTTTCAACGGGGGCTCTATGAAACTCCCGGTCTCAGCTTGTTGCGTACGCTTAAGGGATGGAGCGGGTGCTGCTGACAAATCGCTCATTGCGTCCGAGAATGTGAATCTGATTAGGTCTACGGAAGCGCGCTATCTTATAGCGCATGTAAATAATAATGCATAGCGCAACAGTGTGGACCCTCGCACACTTCCTCGTATAAGAGCAGCACCCGTCCACACTTGTACAATTTGCACCTTCATGGGCAAACAGTCAAAACGCAAAGAAAAAAAAGCCGACGAACAAAGTGTAGTGTATCAGGGAAAGCATATTAAAATGCCACCCTCCCGACCCGGATGGAAAACGTTTACCCAAGCCAACCGCGAATTGGAAACAATGGGATTTCGCGAATGCACGCATGTGCCCAATTTTACCTCTACAGAACTCGTAACAGAAATTGGCAAAATCCTTGAAAAAAGGGACGTTGACGTGTTTGACGCCACAAACATTGTGCCTGAAGGCCCAAATGCAGACTGGACGGTGTGGCCCTTTGCGGGATATGAACTCAATAAGCGCGCTTTAGACACGCCAAACACTGTATTCCTGGTGCTTCGGACAAAGAAAAATACACCTGCGTATCTTGGGGGAAACAGCTACGGACACGCCTTGCAATTGGGAGGTATTAAGGAAGCCATCGAGCAAAACAAAAAAGACACAACAACCCCTTGTGGAATGGTCATGTACCAGGGGAGAATGCTCAGATTGCCAACAGCCGTGGTCCAGGGCTCCCCCAAGCTTGCCGCGCGTATAATCTCAGCAATGATAGAGCGCGACGAGAGCGCGTTTTGCTGCGCTGTGTGCATGGAAAGTTTGATTCGTGTTGAGGGTTCGGACGTAAACGACCAAGTCATGCTGAAGTCGTTTGTTGCCACAAATTGCGATCATGCATTTCACCCCGATTGCATAATGGGTCACATAAGAGCTGGTGGCCAGTCTTGCCCGATCTGTCGAGGTTCGTTGCCCGTGACTCTTGTCGCAGACGACGAGCAGCCCAAAAAGCCCGAAGAGTGGCAATGGGGTGGCGAGTCCATTGGTCGGTTGGATCCGAGAAATCCGCAAGATAGACCTGCCATCCTGAATGCGCTGGCAGACAGGGTGCGCAAAGCGATGATCGAGGACGGTCTTGATCCCCCAACAGATGCGCAACGCTTTCAATAGGGTGGGGTGGGAAGCTGTGTTGTTAACTCTACAGCGTTTCCACCAATGGGTCAAGCATTGGTGGCACGACTGCTTGGTAAAAATGGACCGTGGCCTCCTGCTCGTCTTCTCCCGCAATTAGAACGCGCTCTCCCTGATACACCAGCAAAAGCCCCGGCGGCAAAATGACTTCTGCCTCCGCTTCGTCAGTGTTAAAGTTGGGTCCGGCAACCGCAAGTGGCAAGATGGGCAAACCTGCGGGTGCCGTTACCACATACATGCAACACATGAGCTTTTGTGAAAAAAACGTAGTCAATGCGTCGTCGACGAAAGCGTCGGGTTCTGCGATGGTGGTAGACAGAAATGAAACATTCAGGTAGGCTCTTCCTATCATTGGATGTTGTGCTTCTGCAAAATGTCGATTGTGCGGCAAGCTGCGAGGATTGCGTACAGAGCGCAGGAACACTGCTTGTTCCTCGAGGCGAGGACATCGAGCAAGTAATTTGTATAGTCTATGAACTTCCTCTTTAATGGAGTCTGGGTATAAATCCTTCTGGTCGTTGGAAGCCAAATAACGGTTGAAATGGCCGCTATCACCGGTGTACGACTTTATGGTTTCTATTTCCGAGTCCCATCCGTTTGCGGCAAGCTGTTTTGCGGTGAGCCTCTGAAAAAAATCTCTGTATTGGTGCTCCAGTTTTGTCTCTTGTTTATTGCGATACCTGGCGTCCCAGTATTTTGCAGATTCGTCGACGCTAACAAGGCTACTTGTGTAATCTGTGTCATCGTTTTTATACTTTTCTTCAAGTCTGCGCATGTATCCCCACAACCACTGCGCACCGTCGACTGAAACGACAGGGTATGGATCCGGGAGCCCCAACTCGTCATTGGCACCGTCAGGCTCGCGCTTGCGTTTTACGGCACCGATACTAGAGACTCGCAATTGTGTAAGTGGGGGGAGCATGCGTCGCTTTTAGCCGCAGTATTCACTTTGTGCGATTGCAATGTTAACTTATCATATTCCGTAAAAGTAAAATATGCAGCGACGCGGTTTTGGCATAACAAAGAACAGATGCCTCGCACACACCAGGTACGTGCGTGCAGCACCCGGTCACCATCCTCGTCAGATGATGAGGAGCCGCGCAGTGTCGAGATCCTTCCTGGAGAATCGTACGTTAGCATCAACGGCGCCAAGCCAACCGACCCAGGCGTCTTCGTGTTCGAATTGCGTGTAGACGAAAGTGGCGATCTTGTCAAAATGGTCGTTCCCGCTGATCGCGCAGAGCACTCAAAAGCCCTTGTGAGGGATGCCGTGCGTGGACGCTTAGCCTAGAAAGTGACGACTCGCTAAAGTCATAATGCTTTTGCAATTTAGTAAAAGTAGCATTTTGTGAGGGTGTGTGTGTGGGGGGATACTGTCGCAAGACCCCCCGGGGGTGCGCGGTGGAAGCGTGCACGCTAAAAAATGCCATCGGTCAACGAGGAGCCCACTGTTATAGAACAAACCTTTTACGAGGTTGAGAACGCTCTAAGATACGTCTCAACCAGCGGAGTGTACCTTGTAGGCATATTGATCGCTCTTTTTGCACTCTACTCGGTGCACACGTTGACCACATGGTTAAGTGGCAACCCCGAACAAGCGTTTCACAGGGGAAAGTTGCTTGCTGGTTACACAAGCACGGTGTGGAATACCGCGGCTTCTGCCACAAATGTGGTGGTCGACACGGCAAACATGTTGCTGCCGTACTACAACATGCTTGTAATTCATACGATACAGCCCGTAATTTGGACCGGTCTCGAGGTTGCGTCACTCGTCTTTTTTCACCAGCATTACACGGGTATCATCACCGAAAACCAGATACCCTTTGAGGGGCACGATTGCGCAGCCCCCGCTGACGGGAATGAAGATCCCATTGCTGCACAGCTTCGCAGGCAATGGTGTGGCGACATTGATCAATACGCCCAGAATTTAGGGGTTGTGGAAAGCTCTGGATCCTCCATCATCGGAAATGGAACACACCTGTTGCTCAACACGGGAACAGCACGGCGGCTGCAATCACTAGTTGCGCAGCCCGTGCCGGAAAAACCGTCATGGGCAAAGCCTAATGCATTTTCCTCTGGAACGTCGCTTCTCGGTGTACTTCCAATCCAACCCCTTCTCGAGACCGTCCTGGACATCACGGGCGTGTTGGTCGAACTGGTAGCCACCAGCGCCGACGTGTTTTTTGACGTCGTTTACACAATTCTCGAGGAACTGGCTGTCTTCATTTTTAATCTCTTGATGACCATCACGCGCGTAACGGCGCAGGTTATGATGCAATTGATACAGAGTGGCATCCTACAAAGCGTGCTCAAAATGGGAGTGGACATTCTGGTGGTTCTCATATTTTACGTGGCAGTTCCGTTGCTTTTTGCAGTGGTCGACCTCTTCATGTGCCTGCTCAACTTCATGCAGCCAGGTACCTGGGGGCCACAACTCCAATGTATTGAAAAGACGTGCTTTCAGGAAAATGGCGACATTGGTGCCGAGATATTCACCACCTTTTCAAGCATCCCCATCGTCGCCAAACAGGTGGGCTCCACTGTCGAAGCGTTGCTCAATCCAGCCACTGGAAGGCGGTACACTGGTTCCACCAGTGGCGGCACCTCAACGCCCACCCTCGACGTTGGAAACCTTGGGAGTGCAGCAGCCACAACGTGTGGCGCTTGTTTTAGCTGTAAAGTGCCGGAGATCCGCGCTTTGTGGTTGTTAATCGCAATGACCGTCGGATGCATTAAAGATGAAACCAAATTCCCTGGACGCGTAGAGCAGCACTGCCTTGACAATGGTACATGGTACATTGAGGAAGCGTGTGGTCCACGTGTGGGAACGTCCATGTTCATGAACAACGCGCAATGGCGCCATACGTACACAGGGCACCGCGATTTCGATGCGGGACGCGTTCAAGAGTTTGCAGGCAAGTTTAAGCAGCTGTCGGATGACTTGGGCGGAAGCTCCAACGGTTACGCTGCCAAGCGAATTGCCGATGCGTGGTTTAACCGAAACGTCGCTTTAGGAGAGGACCAGGCCGCCGATTTTTACCGTGCCGTGTGCAGACAAATGCGCATCGAGTCAGAGTACACCGACATCGGACCAGGCTTTACAGATTATTCCAAAGGAACCATGCCCCACCTGCTGGGTGATTTTTTGTATTCGTCGTGCAAAATGGCCAAGGGATTCGAACTGTGTTCCAATCCGTTCGCAATGAACGCTGTTGATCTTGTTCACGAGGGCGAGCAGTGCTTATTCGATCACCCGGCTTGCCGACGCGAACGCGAAAAGTGCCTCGGTTCGTGTGGTGGCAATGCCTCAAGGATAAATCAGGATTTCATGACGTTTGCGTCCAAGGTCGAGCTAAGCGAGCGCGTACTTGGCACCGAACGGATCGCCCGCGCGCGTGCCAATTGCTCCGTAAAGACACACACCTTTGCGGTTGACCTGTTTGATGGCGCGTTCAACGAGCAGTTTCTGCTCTATGCCTCTCGACTGCGTGTGCGCGGTGGCTTTCTTGCCATTGATCCGCGTGCGTGCGCCGCACACCCGGCTGCATGCGCGGCCGTGCAACGTGTCCTCGAGTACGACCCGACCCTTACATTCCGCAACGGTCGTTTTGTACCAGCCCATTCGATGTCGCCCCCGTTGCCACCGCCTCCACCGATGCCCCCACCGCTCTACGTGCTCTATCGAACGCCCCCGCCGCCGCCATTTCCACCAACGCCAAGCCCGCCACCACCGTGGTATGCAGGATCAGAAACGTGCTTCCCAGTGGTTACGGCAGAACGGGAACAGATCGATGTGGATCCTGGACTCGAGCGTGCGGTGTGCGTCTATGTGCGAGCTTTGGTCAATGAGCGCGTGCGCGCTGACAAGTGTTTTGGGTCAATTTCGCCAAGCCCGCCACCACCACCAGCCGATACCCGCGCATCCCTGGCGGCGCTTAAGGCAGCATTGTTGCAAAGAAAGACGCGCCTGAACGGAAACGATGGACCAACGACTGCGCACGCTCTTAACAACATCGAGCAGTATGATAAGGAATCGGAAGAACACGAGCAATGGCAGCTAGAGTATCTTGACAACCTAGCCGAAAAGAACTTTCAGCTTCGAGACGTGTTGCGTGACATACGCGAAAAGGTTCATACTACTGGCCGTCGATTATGGCAGCGCACAGGCGACTCGTTGAGCCATGCACTTATAGACAACATTTTGCACACGTCGGCATTTGGCACCGATCCAATTGTCGGAATCACAGCGGCCGAATGCGAGGCACTGTGCGCGGCACTCGACGGCTCAGGGGAAGGCGGCAGGTGCCAAGGCATCGCGTTTGCACGTGCAACAGCGGATCCCCGTGACCAGACTCTTCGACAGTGCATTTTGCTAAAAGACATCGGCGGTTGTTCGCCTGCTTCGTTTGCGGGAGCCGTCTTTTCACGACGCGATACCGACGGCTGCACGAATCCGACGTCGCGCGACAACCCGCTGTGTGTGCAACTCGCGAGTGCGCGTACCGATCTGCGCGTGCTCGATTACGCAGCAACCGAGCAATCCTGTCGACAGGGTCGCGGAAGGCCAAAGGTCGCATGGCCTAAAACCGCGCTCGAATCCTTCTCGATGCTTGGTTACGCTCGCGAGCACGGCATCACTGCCTTCTGGTCAGCTTCTCCACCAGAAGGTGGAACAATGGTGTGGACTGGCGACGACGGGCTGCCGCTTGTTGTGCCACCAGGAAACAAACGATGCGTACTTGTTTCGACGATTTCGACCGATGTGCATGGCCACATGTTTGCAGAGCTGCACTCGTGCAAAGCCCGCCTCGCGGACGGCGTCATCTGCGAGTCGGCGATCGCGTATCCGCCTCCTCCTGCTCACACGATCCTGAGATATCCGCCGCCTCCGCCGCCGCCGCCGCCTCTTCACGTGCAAGCATCGCTCCAGTGGTACACTCGCAAAGAAATATTGCCTCGTACGCAGGCGATCTGCTTGGCAGGATTGGTCGACAACGACATCGCAAAATTGTGTTACGCTTTTGCGGCGCAACTTGGCAAGCCAGCACGCTCTGGACTTGTGTCGACGTTCATGCCGTTGTGTCAATCGGTGTGTTGGCACAGTTGCTCGGGAGATTCCAACCAAGACCGCGACGGCTTCCACAATTGTCGAGATCCCAGCTGCGCAGACACGCCATGCATCGAGTTTTTGATTGCAGAGTGCCCTGCCGAAACGCACGCGGTTTTGCGACGGTATGAGGAAAGTGCATGTGGCATGGGCAAGCCAAGCCCACCACCGGCCGCCTCTCCCAACCCACCACCGCCCGCACCACCTCGTTCTCCTCCACCAATTGGACGAGGTCACGGGACACTGCGCGAGGCCGCTACCGAAAATGACAGTGACCCTGATTGCGAACCAGTCTCGTACGAGGCATGTCGTATTGCAAGCATCGATTTTGGGCGCAGAAACGGTTTGTCCCAGGACATTCAAATCAGCCTGGCGGCATGCGAAGGGCACAATGGCGATCTCGGTGCCTGCTTCATTGGCTGTTCACTTGGCGCTGTCGATGGCGCACCAGCGCTCTACACATTTCTTACTGACGAAAAGCTTGCTGAGTTTGGGGCTTACAATTCGTATCGCTGCGCTTCTGCAGCCCACGAATATTGTCTGTGCGGATATCCTTCGCCAAACCCGCCGCCGCCTCCCGTAACCAAAGACGCGACTGACTGGATTTACGCCAACCCCCTTCTGAAGGCTGACAATGAAGGCCACGGAACCGCATTTTTTAAGCACGTAGCAACGGACGTTGGGATGCCAATCGATTTTCAATCGCATGCCACGTCGTACGCGTGTCCCGGAGCAGAGACGGGTGCCTCCGAATGTGCGCGCCACTGTGCGGATGAGCTAGGCGGCAATCTAGTTGCCTTTCAAGTAGGGGGGATGTTGGCGCCGCCGTCTCCTCGACCGCCTCCTTTTCCGCTGCCTATCGAGAAGAGCCCACCCCCCTCGCCGTTGCCTCCCTATGGCATGCAGTTTAATGGAGCGTCAAACGCGTGCACACAATCTGGAATGTATCACGGTCGCGAGTGTCGCGATGGTGGCGTTGGATCCGTATTTCCGCACTACTGCGACTACGGGTCGCAGTACACGCAGTGTGGTCCTCGCGAAAAGGAGGAAAATGGCGCAATCATTGGAGACGACAGTTGTTTTCATGCCAACAATGACCGGTGCGAGGATGGTGGACCGGGCTCTTCTTTTTATACGGAATTCGATGCAAAGCGTGGCGTGGAATATGAAACGTCGGTGTGCAAATACGCCACTGATCGTACCGATTGCGAGAAATGGGCCGGGCTGCGTTTACTCGCATCCCTTGGTCCGCTTTCGTACGCCTTTCCGGGCAAGCCACACCCTCCCATACCATCGCCGCCACCGATTCCTCCGTTGCCTCCGCCTCCAGAATCGCCCAGTTTTGAGTTTCATTCGTGCAAAGACACCTGCAACATTCCGAGTGGTGTGCCATGTACCGATGGTGGCGTTGGAGCGATGCTGGTTACTATCAACCAAGACATACACGGGACTACAATTCACAATGGGGCGCGTGCATTTGCTTGTGATTACGGAACCCAGTGCACAGCGTGTGGGCCGAGACGGGACGAGCGATTGGCTGCCGTAGATTCCTGCACAATTGACGGGGTCACTTGTGCGCGCAACGGTGCATGCGAAGACACAGTTACTGGTGGTGGTGCTGGCTACGGCACTGACATGTCTGACTGTGGACCACGCGTCGTGCGCACCGTGGCCGGCGAGTATATTGCAGGTGAAAATGCAATCGACGAAGACTGGCGCAGTTGTGCCACCCTGTGCATGGAATATTATCAAAGCAGCAGCGAATGCATCAAAATTTGCGGCGATCCCGACCTTTCCGATTTGCCTTCAAACAACAACGACGACGATGAAGATGATGGTGACGCCTTCAATCCTAAAAACGACTTTGAAAGGCCTCCATTACCACCGCTACCTCCGCCTCCTCCTAAGCCTCCTCCTCCTCCGCCTAGACCACCTCCACCTCTTGTTCTCGACCACTGCACCTGTTCTTGTACGAGTGCGGTACAAAGCTTTGCCAACGCCGAGAACGAGTGGAGTGAAATGGCGCTTGTGGCTATGGCAGTACCCAAAGAAAATACGCGGTTGTATGCGGCCAAAGGAGCAATTTCGCGTGGAGCCGAGCAGCGCATCAAGGGAAAAATAAAGGTGGACGGGAACCAGAAAGGCATTTCCGAGACATTCGCCTCGCTGAATTCGCCTGCCCTGACATTGCCCGTGGCTCATCTAGCAAGCAATTGGCGGTTGCGTGAGGATTGGCACACCTCCCCGCGTAATGGGGACTCCTTTTGGGACTACGCAAACGTGGATCTTAATCGCAGCGCGAATGTGTCGTCGACAGATGTGAACGATTGGTTGCCGTTTTGCATCGCCCACTGTGCGATGTGGGCTCCAAAACACATGCTGCACTATGTGCAGGTCGACATATCTTTCAATCTGTGCACGTGCTTTGCTTCCAAAACAACGCCCGAAATACCCGACAACGCGGCCGCAAGTTACTGGATGGGAAAATACACCGAGCACATTGGCAACTCGTCGCAAAACAATGTGCACATCTACGCGATTGGACAGCCCAAATGGAAATCCCTTTTTCTTGGGCCACAAGGTGGAACGGTTTACTATGAGCGTCTGCTTGGCGAGAGAGATGACGAAGGTGTCCAAATAACCGTCAGTGATGGGACCGTCAATCCAAAAAGCTCAGCGCAAAACACGTTGGAAGAGTGCGCATCAAGTTGTGCCGGACCCCAATACATCGCAATGCAGTATGCCGCCGAAACCACGAACGACATTAACTGCAGGTGCCTTACAATCGACCCACTTCAGGAACAAGGGCGCCTTGGATTAAATTCTAGCACGGTGTTGTATGCGTTGCAATGGTGCGCACACACGCGTCCCGACGACAACGACGGCGCGTTCGTTTACCACAACGATACGGGCGCTTGGTGTTCCGGACGCGTTGCGTCACGCATGGGAAAAGCAGTGCTCGGAGGCGAAGTGCACCAACAACACGAAGATGTTGCAAATGCATGCAAACAGACGTGTGACACCACGCCGCGTTGTGAAGTTATCGAAGTGTTGGCAACCGCGTGGAGCGACGTGGTGGGTACACCAAGGTTGGTACCATCCCCACCGCCGTTTCCTCCAGAGTTGCCGCCATCCCCGCCCCCGTCTTTACCGCCACACTCGCCACTACCGCCAAACAACCCACTTTCGGAGGACGGGGAGCGTTTTCGGACATGGACCCCAGACGGAGACGGGGAGGACAGCTTGTCTGTTAATGAGGATAACAACTATGCACTCTCGTGCGGTGCACCAAGTTCGTGCGAAATGGATCCGCTTCCGGTATACCAAAGCGATTATCTGGGCGTCATCTCCCTTGCGCGGGATTTGCGTCAACGGGGCGCGTTCGATAGCAGCCTCTGTCCATGGGAATGTTGGCCTATGCTTAAGGGACACAACCTCGCCGAGAAAGATGCAGACGGCGTGATAACGGGTGTTGGATTTGCAGGTCTGCGATTTTTGGGGGTTCCAGGTGCGACGGACGACCGATCGGAGTTACAAGGGCGCGTTGCTCTTGAGCCTACGCACATCAGTCGCAATGTGTCCCATCCAGCCTGTGGAAGGCAGGTGGTACATTCGGATGTGAGTGCAGCCGCGATTGCTCACGGGCCACTTGCAATCTGGGTGCGCGACAACTCCGAATCCAATGGTGCAGGTACGTGTCTTTCATATCGGGCGACGCGCTCGCCCATACAAACAACGTTGTGGAGCAGTTCAAGCACGTGGGCTCGACACATTACACATCTGCCACACTTCCTTCCGCCTGAAGCAACGGCATTGCGCCCGCCCGACGAAGAAGCACCATGTGGCGCCGATTCAAAAGTCTGTGCTTTCTGGGCGGAATTTGACGACGACATGTTCAATTGCCGGCCCTGGCACAATCTAAGTAATGTGATGACTCCAATGAAACTCGTGGGAACGTTGACAATCGCAGGGGTTAAATACCCCCCTCCCACTCCGCCGCCACCCCAGCCACCCTCTCCGCCCAGTCCACCCCCACCACCACCCATGCACTGCATGGATTCAAAACTGCCACTTCTTGACACCACTGATGGCAAATGTTGGCAATGGATCAAGTCGTCTTCTGATGGGTCAGACGTGTGGCCGCCAGAGATTGCTCATCGCAACATTTTTGCAAAAAGTGGCGAGTGCCAGGGCGATGACGACGTGACACGCAGCATCATACGTGGGGCATTTTTGATGTTCAATCCAAACTCGCGTCTCGACACGATCCGTGAAGAACTCGCCCCAACGGGTGGCGCGTATCCCGATTGTGAGATGGCGAGTGCCGATGAGTGCTGTCTTGCGCGGCACCAAGTCATTTACGACAAATCCACATATTCGCACACCGAATCCGGTTGCGAGACGCGGTGCTTGCTTGAACGTCGCAACGGATTCCAAGAGGCATGCGTTCCTGTACACCCGGAATGTAACAATGAACAAGCAACGAATCCAGAGTTATGGAACGATAATAAGCACTCGGTCGACCTGTGGTGCATATGTGGTTCGAGATATTATTCAACCATCGGATCCAAACACGCTTCAACGCTGACACATCTTGGGTGTACGGAGGAAAGGGCAATCAATTATGACTCCCTTGCAACGGTAAACGATTTAAGCTGCTATTTCATTCTCCCGGAGAAGGCGGCGACGTCGCCCTTGCCACCGTCCATACCGGCTCCGCCCTCTCCGCCATCGCCGCCCTCTCCGCCGGAGCCACCCTCGCTACCACCGCCCTCGCTACCACCCTTTTTACCGCCGACGCCGCCACCGCCGTCGCCACCGCCGTCGCCACCGCCACCGCCGTCGCCGTACCCGCCGCCTTATGAACCAGTATACCAGGGCGACCTCGGGAGGCGTCGACTTTCCTCGGTCGATCCGATCGTGGGCGGCCACTTTTCATTCTTTGAACCTGACAATTTGAACTCTAGCAAATGCTATGCGGACCTTTTGGAGTTCAAGCTCAAGTGGATGCCAAACACTACATGCAATCTTGACGAGATCAATCCATACGATCCGGACCAAGTTGCAACCCTTCCAGATTGCGCGGAAAACAGCGCATTAGATGCTTGTTGTCGCACTGATCGACATGCCGCTCACCGCTCAACTTTGTACAGGCAAGTATACAATGGAACACACAGCGAACTTAATTTGGCCAGGCATGGCCTTTCCTACGACCGGCCGCAAGCAATCACCGAGGATGTCTTTGGATCTGATCAGACCTCGGCAAGCCATGGGGACCTCAACATGGACGGTCGTATGGACCTACTTTTAGGCAATCGCGTCTACCTGAACAATGGCCCGTTGCCACGCACTATCGATTGCACAAGTAAAATGCAACAAAACAGCGAGTGCAACACAAGTATATCCACCAGGTTTGATCCCGGTGTCGATTTTGCTGAAGGGGTCGCACTTGCCGATGAGAACTGGAAAAAATTGCATGTCGTTGACTTTGACGGGCCACACACATACCCAGACATAGCTGCCATTGATCAGGCTGGACGTGCATACATCATGCGTTCTAAACACATAGCTTCAAAATACACGGAATCGACGGTGTACATGGATCAGAGCGACATTTACGTTGGGCTAGACGACGAGGCAGAAAACAAAACCACAGTCACTCATATAATGCCGCCGCGAACCCATGGTCTATCATTACGAGAGTGGTGCCAACCGCTTGTAAACAACTCCCGCACTAACTCATACAAGGGTCGTTATGGTCCGTTATCTACTAAAAATCCCACCATCTTCGAGCCTGCTACTGGAGAACAGTACACAAACGTTGATTGTTACGGCTTTCGTAGACTCAAACTCAAGGTAGAAATGTTACGCAACATCCACCGACGTGTTCCGTGGACTGTTGGCGACAAAGCGCAACTTTCTTTTGTATCGACGGGTGTAGCGAACATCGGTCGCATGCACCCCTTTGATCATGAGGTCAACAGCAGTGCGACTGAGGAGGATGTCGCGCGCCGTTCAATTTACGATGCCAACGGCCCAGTTGATCCCAGATGTAACAAAACTGCATTCAAAAATGGATTCGAGGTGACTGTGATTGCTACACAGCTCGTGGACTTACCGCTCATTAGACAGAACATCTCAGATTACAACAATTGGATGAACGGCGGGTATACCTATGGTCGATTAGAAGCAACGGTGAATGGTCGCGTACAGCAAACGGTTTGGGTAGACATTGGCTTTGTTTGTCCAGGGCTTTTCGTTTCACAATGGGATGACAAATACGAATTTTATATCGAAGGAGTGCTCAAGGGAACGCCCCAGGCATACCAGATGTTCCAACCACTACCCAAAGGACTGGATCTCTCCTTTTCGTCTCCTCAGCGCATTGGCGACATAGACGACGTGGACGTCATTGACATTGCCGTTACAAATGTAGAGTCGCCTTCAGGTAACGTTGATGACAAGCCAGATGTTTGTCTGGTGTTTGCAAACCGGCCAATGAAGTGCTTTCTAGTTGCCGACACAACACTTCAGGTGATCGACTCGGGAAACTCCAAAAGTGTGATATTTCCTAACAGTAAGGACGAATCGGATGACATTGTTGGCCTTGCCCAGATCAAAGGTGTGCCTAGTTCGGAAGAGATCCATGAGGCACCTGGTTGGAGTGTTGAACATGGAATATTGACTCTGCTATGGGAAGACGATGTCGACACAGATGATGAAAACGAACGTAAGCAACACGGCATTGCCAAAGGTTCAACAATTGAAATTCTTGAGTGGGAAAGCCATATCGATCTAACAACGGTCTTTTCCCTCAACGGTGGCAACAATTTCACCGTGTTAGAAGCTGGCGAATTCTATCTCAAAATCGATGTGGGTGTTGAATGGTGGACGAGCGTAAGACGAAACTGGCGTACAACCGCAGTGCCAGATGATGCAGAGGAAGAGCAATACAAGAACAGTCAAAACGATCGCAGGAAGACGCGCTGTGAAAACTACGATGGAACGCAGTGGCTTTTCAGGGACTCCAGGCCCAACACCCAAATAATCAATGCCGCGTCCTGGCCTCTTTGTCGACGAGTTCCACTTGATAGTTTGTGGCAAGGTGCCGATCCCACGTGCAGCAGCTATGCCACACCGGACGTCGGAGAACACATAATGCGTGACGGGACACTTAGGCCGGACTTTGGAAAAGTCGCCCAACCTACATTTTCTCAAGCCGCGCCTTTGTGTGCATATGGAACTGACAAGACAGATTGCGAGAAGAGCAGCGCGTTCTCATTCAATGGCGAGAATGGTGACTATTTTCGCAATTGGGAAACCGACCCATACATTCTGGGTTTTCTGGAGAGGCTTGGCAGATATCCGTACCCGAACACCACCGACAATCCCTTTCCTCCTGAGGATGAAGCAATGTGGACAACCCATTATGAAAAATGGAGGGAACAGATATATTTTAGAAGCCTCTCCCGCTGTGGTTTTGGCGATGTGCTAGACGAAGGGTGTCCAAATAACTGGTGTCATCCTCCCGAGGTCGATACCGGCGAACGAATAGCATGGGACCCGGATGAAAGATATGAAAGCTTCAAACCTCCAAACGATGATAGTTGCATCTTTAACAACGACGGTGTTTGTGATGATGTGCCAACTCAAGTACAAGATGGAAGGCCAGGAAAAGGATTACTTCTCTCGCCCAATGCGCAGTGTTACGTTCGTGAAGATGGCGTGTCGCGCCGATCAACGCACGGCTCACCGTACAACACCCATCCAAGCGGTACGGGATTGGCTGAGGGACAATTCAACGCCAGTGAAAATCCTGTATGTTGGCAGGCAAATCGTGCGCTCTACGGTCGCGACGTGACCAAAACAGAACAGCAGGAAGACGGCATGAGTCGTCTTAAAATGGTCAAGTTTAAGGTGCTTTCCGCACCACCGGAAAGCAACACGGGTTCCGTCAGTACAGGAGGAGGAACGCTCTCAGGGAGTGGTTCCATGATGCTGATTCGTCGTAATTCGGCACCAGTTGTTGCAGTCCCCAAAATGGGCATCTCATACGAAAACCTTGGACTCTCCAAAACGGGTGAAGGAAACGCTGCAGTGGCAACCGTGGACAAAGACCTTGAATCACTGGTTGCCATTTCCAACCGCAATGGTCCAGTGGAATTGTACGTGGGAAGTGGAAGGGCGGCCAAGCGAGAACGGTTGTACGTGGGACGGAATGTGCATTTATGCGCTGCTGATTACAACGGAGGTTTGGAGACGGCGCGTGCCTGCTGTGGCTTCGAAAGTGACACGATAAGCGATCCCACAAAAATTTGCCCCGCTTCTTCACCAACTTGCCAAGGATATCTAGGTGCATCAGATTGGGGTGCATGCACTGGCGGCACGCAAACGGGTACACTTGGCGTTGCTTTTTGCGACTCTATCACCGGTTTCGCGACCGGTGCAAGATTTGACCTGGTGACAGTCGGCGACGATGCAAAACTTACCGTCTACAGGAAAGAAGAAGGTGTAAACGGTGTGTACAAACACGAGGAGTTCTTAACGCACGAAGATTCTCAAGGGGATGAACTAAATCCGCTCCCAGAGTCGGTGAAAGTTATATGCGCCGATTTTGATGGTGACAATTACCAGGATATATTTGTGCATCGTACAGCTAAGCACGCCGGATCGTGCTCTTACCGCTGTCATGAGCTCAATCGGTTTGGTTACGAACTTGAACGGTTCGACGCAGATGGTCGCACAATCAACGAGTGTGTGTGCGGAGCCAATCTCGACAGGGCCTTGCAACCCCACCCACCTCCTTTCCTGCCACCTGAGCCATCTTTTCCGCCTCCGCCCCCTTCTCCGCCGCCGCCCCCTTCTCCGCCACCACCGAGTCCGCCACCAAACTCGCCATCTGTACACAGGGCCGGGTTGTGCATTCGTTACGGCCCAGCCGATTTCATCTCGCCGTCGCCGCCCCCACCTCCCTTCCCGCCGCCACCACCGCCGCAACCTGCGGCACCTGCTTACCCTCCACTTTCACCGTACCCTAGCCCACCACCAGCCAAACCCCCGCCTCCGTCTCCCCCTCCGCCTCGAGCTCCACCTCCTCCATCACCACCATCGCCTCCGCCTAGCCCACCCAAACCACCGCCGCCACCGTCTTCTCCACCTCCTGCCCCTGGAATACCGCCTATACTTGACACTCCAAGTTCGCGCATGATCTACTTCGACCTGGACGATGCCGTGACGGCGTCCATGCTCACAGAAGGCGACACCGCGTGGCAAGTCGTTGGTGCGGCCATCGAGGAGAATCGGCATGGCTTCCCAGACACTGCACTTATCAAGGGCATGTGGCTCATGGACACTCACTGCGCCAAGGGCGCATCCCAATTTGATGATCAGAATGACCGCTCGCCGGTTGCCTTGGGACAGGTGGCGGGACGTGAGGAGTGTGTGGAGGCCAACTCCAATCGCGCAATCACACTGTTTTATCGCGACGCGATTTGTCGCGCAGGGCGCAACGAGTACGAAGAATACGCTCCTCACAAGCCAAGCCCCTTCCAGCCCAAGTGTCTTGTATTGCTTCTCGAGGCGGAAAGTCGCGCCAAGCTACGAGATGAGCTGATTGCGTCAGGCCGACTGTTGACTGACCCACTACTTGTGCAAGTCAACTACACCACCGCACGCTCCCCAAATCCGGACCTTGAAGCGGTGTCGTCCAACTGTGCACTTGGTCGCGAAATGCTCGCGCTTCACGAGCTCGACACGATCGGTCAGGAGGAAAAGGATGCTCTCGATCGCATACGCGCAGAGATCGCACTGACGAGAGAAACGCTTTTCCACTTCGAACGCGTGTACGATGGCATGAGCCTATTCCAACCACCACAGGCACCTCCACCTCCGCCTCCACCTCACCGTGAAAATGCCCCGCCTAGCCTGCCATCGTTCACATACTTGGAACAAATGGAAGAGTATCGGAAGCGCATCACGCGACTTGTCAATGAGGAAAAAACGATGGTAGCCGAGATCGAAAGGTGCGTGCCAAGTACCGAAGTCGCGTGTGGCCGCTCCTCTCTGGAGGCGCCCAATCCGTGGCTCGCCAACAACGACCAGCCATGTTTTGGGTATGATACATTTGAGGCACTTGAGGGTGCCTACTGCGCATACTGGGGGTCACAGGTCAATGTTGACGCTGCAGAACCGGCGGAGCAGATCGAGATGATCACCGATGACGGCGCTCCTTTCTGCTTTTCGGCGACAGGTGGGACCCTTAAATGCCCCGTAACTGCCGCACGTACCATCCGTGCGGGCGTGTACGAGCTCGAGGAATGGACTCGACCCGACCGACCGTATTGCCAGTCGGACATCTTCAAACAGCTTGTGCTGGACAATGCCACAGTGAGCGAAGCACTTTGTCGACAAAGTCTGGCCGAACGCGTGGATCATTGCAAGTACGAGAGCTGCCCACAGTGCATCTCTCCATGCAACTACCCGGTCGCCAAAATCGTGGCGACGGTCTTCCGTTGCGTAGATAGCACTCGCCACTATGGCTTTTTGCATTACTACCACACATCTGACGCGGGCCAGCTTGCGCGATCCATGCACGGTGCCATACGAAAGGACAACTGGATTCCTGTGCCCGAGAAATTGACTTTGCACCTTTACCACATTGGTCACTACAATCCCAAGGGCTACCTGCAACGCGACAGCATCAGCTGTCGAAAAGAGCACCGCAGTTCGCCGACTGCCGGTTTTATGGCCGGATTTGGTTCTGACGGAATGCCTGTCCCGCGCGAAGGATACATGGTCCCCTGCAGGAAACACACAGATTGTCTTCCATGTGGACGACACCCCCTTACGGGAAATCATTACCGTTGTCAACGCATCCACACTCTTTACGATACGGTTCTTACCGACAACGATGAGATCACCTTTCTCAATATCTCATCGGGTGTAGCTTCTGCGTTTGACATAGACATGGAAGATGGTGCAATCACCGGAAAGACGGGCGTGTGCGTCGATCTGGACAGCAGTATGAATGAAGGGTGCTCGCATCCCAAAATTGCCGCGATCAAAGACGGCATCATCGGCTGTGCCGATGGATTTGTTGCCAAGCTAATGTGCGGACTCAATGTTGAAGTGAAACATGGCGACCTCTCAACAGTGGATATCACGGGCAACCCCTTCTGGCCACGTGTATTGCTTGACGGTTCTGAGGACCACGACGGCGACGGGGTTGCGAACGCACGCATGACGTGCTCCGATCCAAACGATTGCACGCAAAAGTGTCGCTACCTAGAGCGCACGAGTCGTCATGGTGCGGGAGCACCGCCTACATGCGCATTGTGTGACCAATACTGCAGCAACAACATTGTAACAACAGTCACAGATCTCGTACAGGCCATTTGGGACGACGTCGAGACGGTGTTATCACTGATTGCTCGATGCTTTGGTGGACATGGATTGGGAGGGTGCATTTGCCAGTTTGCGTTGACTCTCCAGCCCGAATGGCGCAAGAATGCCATAAACGCGTTGGGCGGGGATGCTGATCTAACCGAGGAAACGCAAAATGCAGCACGTGACATTGCATGTCTTAACGGCGACCCGTTTCACATGATTCTCAAACAAATCGAATCAGTAATCAAGACGTGGATAGAAAACGGGGTGAACGACTACATTATTGACCCGGTGAATCACGCGTTAATTCACGAACTCAACCACATCGTTGATGACTTTGACGACTTTGTAGGAAGCCTAATAGACGACGCAGAAGAAGCGGGCAAATTCCTCGATGGTGCGCTGCGCGATGTTGGGAATGTATTCACTTTCGGCAAAGGGGGGACAGGGGCGTCGTTTGGTCGTCGGCTCGAAGATCAGGATGTGGTAGATCTTCCGGTGCCCGACTTTGAGGCGCTTGAGTCCGGCAGGAGACTCGAGACAGGTGCACTTGACAACTATTCAAGTTACGTGTACGAAGAAACGGCCTACGGGCGACGACTGTCCGCGTGGTCGCAAAAGGGTGTGCCGCTACGAATGGCACTTTCGGGAAAGCGGGTTCAATCAGCATTACGACGCCGTCTAGACCGAACGGGACTTGGAGACGATAACTCGCATACTGGTAAATCACAACATCTTAAGGTTCCGTACATTCCATACATTCCAGAACTCTGCTTTGAAGACCCCCTGAGACCAGACAAACCGTGTCTGTTGGAGGATGGCGAACTTCCGATTAACTGGGAGATCTGCGAAGACCCAAATCTCGCTGGTGGGCGCGACATGCTGTGCTATTACAAACGAGTGAATCAAATCTGTACCAACAGTGGCGACACTGAGAAATACAAAGGGCTGTTTACGCAAGGATACGAGGATCTCGAGGCGGCCAACGAGCACTTTGCATCAGCGTTTGGTGACAGCTTTGCGTACCTGGATCCGGTCGCTAAACAACTTTTAGAACAAGCGAACAGGGCTGTCTTCAGTGCTCCCGACATGTCGTCGCGACGGGACATCTGCGTAACCGATTCTTTTGCCAGCTCCATGAGCCTTGACATGATCATACAAAGCTGCATTTGGGCATTGGTCGAACAGTTTTGTCCAGAAGATGCGGAAGAAGATGAGAGCTTTGCATTTCTGATCGAAACCACCTCTTTCAGACTCCCCGATGTGCGTTTCTCGTATGGCGTAGAGCCACCTCCACCGCCACCGGCTACTTTCAACGCATTTAAGCGCCTGTTAGAAGAAGATCCCGAAGGTGTTCTCGAGGTTCGCCGCAAACTCGACGATTGGTTTCCGCGATTGGCACACGTGGCAACCAGTTCAATGGGTGCGACCGTCGGTCATTACATGGGCGAGCTTGACGTTACTCCCCAACAACTTACGCGCGCATTTTTGGCGTCAGTTCACATGAAGCCCGACTCTTTGGGTGCGCGCGTCATAGAAAGCAAGCACACGGGAAGGTGGCGTTATGCATGCAAGATGCTTCACGAATACATAAACGACTACACATCTCCGGGACTGAATTCGATGGGCTTCTCAGAGGGGCTCGAGAAAAAACGCGCGGGCCACAAGTCCGCGCAGGACCGAAATGCACTGATGTATGCCATGCTTCAGATCAAGCTTTCAATGGGTGGGTCACAGCCTCACGGTTTGTCGTTAACGCCTTACGATACGATTGCGATGCATGATCGCATTTGTGGAGGTGGGTCGGACAACCAAATGTACAAGACAGGGGCTGGCCCGGCAGGGTGGCGCGTTGCGACTAAGAATCGTCATTCGCCCACCTATGAAATTCAGGTCGATGCAAATCAATTTGCTCCAGTGGTTGCCATAGGTTCACTCGAAATGTTGCGGTCGATGCGCGCGACAACCATTGCAGACTGTCCCAGCGATTTCAACACGGAAGACCTTTCAAATCTGCTCGCATGTGAGCTCGGTGAGACTTCCATCATGCAAGATCTCGTAACGCGCAGTCAGAGCGTTCCCTTTGCGATGCAACGCAATCTGTGGTGCGACGCGTCCAAAGAACTGAGTATCGAGAGTTCAGTTGGCAATCCGTTCTACTTTACTGAGAATTTGTACGACACCTCGGTGAAACAGCGATTTGATCCATCAACTGGCAAGGGTCTAGACGACATGCGCGTTCCAGCAAATATGCGCGGTGAAGAGCGCATGGATACTGACTTCCGCAGCAAGACGCTCATGGGTTGGGTTTACGTGACGTCTTCAGGCGACAAAGACTACCGTGCGGGCATGTATCGGCTTCTTGACCTTCCAGTTTTCCGCGAGACGCCGTGTGACTCACTGCCAGATGTTACTTGCAATGCCGCAAGGCCCCCATACGGCAGCCGAATAAAACTCAACGAGGGAGGCACGCTCACCGACAACGCAGGAGATACATTTTTAACAGGAAGAGAGGCGCTTCCGAAGCACCGATGCTCAGAGATGGTCTACGAAGTTACAAATATTAGATGTATCCCCGACGTGTACAAGGATTACGAATCAAGTGGGTGCACCAAAAATTCGTTGGCATTGGTGTCGCGACCTACGAGATACGGCGCCGAACACTGGGTGCGCGAGCGACTTACAAAAGTGGACTCACCGTCTCCGCCACCGCCACCGCCGGTGCCTGTGAGTCCTTCTCCTCTTCCGCCTCCATCTCCAGCGCCACTTCCGCCCGTAGCGATTTCACAGCACGAGTTGATGGCACGTGTGCGTGAAGCTGAAGAACGCATGTGCACATCAGTGTACTACCTAAGTCAGGCGGCGCGTTGCGAAAGGCTTGCGCTTGATCTTTCAGAGCGAACGTTCTATTCTAGGCTTTCGCCTCCTAACTTGCCACCGGCTATGCCATTGGAACCTTCGCCACCTCCACCGCCCCCGCCACCGCCTTTACCTGATGGGCTTTACGTTACCCTTCCCACAAGCGCGACGCTTTCAACAAATCGCGTACCGGACGAGAATCCAAAATTGGCTAGAGGAGATGGGTACTACGTGCGCGATCGTGCTCAGCTTGACACAACTCTGGCTAATACCAAACGCGATGAGCGTGCCTGCGTAAAGGATGCGCCACTCACTTGCAACACTGGGGCTTTGCCTGAGAATTGCATGAACTCTGGCCGGCGATGCGGTACGGGGGACGCCAACGCGGCTGATCCATGGGTCGAGTTTTTGTGGCCACATATGCCAGACAGGTACCTGTGGGCCATACGTCTTGTGTTGCCACCCAATGAACAGTTGTCGGGCCTCATTGTAGGGAAAAAGGAGCTGCGACTCTATGGAGAGCGCGGGGAGCTTGTGCCATGCGCTGATGGGGACGCTGATATCACCGGAGCGACGGAAGGCGAGGTGATCACGGTTTTGTGTCAACCGGGAGGATGGGAAGAAGCCGACCTGCATGCACTGGGCGGGGTGCACCGCGCGCGTCTCACTCTCAAGGGAACATTCCGCCAACTGTGGCTTGCACGCATCGAGGTGGTTGAAAGGGCTTACAAGAGTGCTGGGGTGGGTCGTCGCCCGCCACCACCTCCGGTTCCTCCAACGCCTCCTTCCTCGTCGCCGGATTTTGTTGCGGCTGCGACGGCCAGCTGCACGTTTGTAGCCAACCGGTACATACCACGAAGAAACATATCAAAAACACAGCATGAGCCCTGTGGATGGACAGACCAGCAATGTTGCACTGCACTGGCCTCAAGCAAGTATGACATGTACGAGATTGACGATGCTGGGTGCTGCTCACTTCACCTGCTTGTGGATAATGCTCCTGGAGTCAGTACCTTTGGAGAGCTTGATTTTGTGCCGTTCGACAAAGCTTATGACATTTCAAGTGTTGGCGAGACGGGGTATTGGACTAACGACGCGGGAACTGGGTATCTTTAGTGGTGCGTCTGTGTGGGTGTGGAGTGGTCGATAAATTAATAGTTTTTATACAAAGTGTGTTATGTAAACACGCATACCGCACTCACACTCTAAAAGCTGTCACTCAGAGGTGTCCATGGCCTTGGTATTTTCGGCGATGAATTGTTTTGCAAGTGCGTCAAGCGAGGCGTTGACCGCTTCAACAGCAAGATGTTTTTTGTAAAGAAGTTCAAGAATGGTGCGCCCGGGAATAACGGTCACATAGCGCACAGTCTCTCGCTTTTGTCCGATCCGCTTGATGCGGCCACGAAGCTGGTGACGACGGGCCGCGTTGCTAGCGTAAACACTTTTAACGATGCTTCCGAGGCGTTGCATGTTGTAACCAGCAGTGTCTTGCATCGTTGTAACAACAACGCCAAACGTTGGGTCGATGTTAGAGTTTGCATTCCGGCTGCTCACAGAAAAAATGTGATTGTTCTCTTTGATGCGGCCTTCGACAGCTCGGATCATTTTCTCGCGTTCTGCTTCGTTGTTCATGAACACCAGGACACCACCGCCTGGATTTGTCTTCCTGTCTTCCACAGCTTCGTTAATAACCACATCGACCATGCGGTCGAAGATGCCCTCTCGGGCAATGCGCGCGGCTTTGTCCCAGCCACCTGGTTCTTCGAGCGCTCTCATGTGATCCATGCGGGTTTCGGGGGTGGGGTCAACGTATATATCCTCGTCAATTTCTTCGATCTTCAGATCCATGCGTCCAGCAACCATCGACGCACTGGCTACAAGAATGTCATCAATGCTTTCCACTGGAAAGTTGACCGTGCCTTTGAGCCATTCACGCGCCATGATCTGGCTAGGAGATGCCGCGGGTGTCGCCGTCATGCAAACGTATTTTGGACACACGGATATGATTTGCAGTAAATTGCTGGTGCCAATGCCTGCATTGTACAGCTCGTGCACCTCGTCTGCAACAAAAAGGGTGTCCTGTGCAAGTTCGACCAAATAGTTTGTGAGCTTGTCACGCCCTGCTGGTAGTGAAAACCGCTCAACGTTGACAATTGTGATCAGTTTATCGAAGTGGCCATCCAAAGTTGACTTCGATCCAACTGTGTCGAAAACGCTAACAGACTTGATCCCCCATGACATGATCTCACTCATTGTGTTGTCTGCGATTTTCCTTTTTGTAAACCACACGATGCGCTTGCAATTGGGATGTTCAGCAACATAATTTAAAGCATACAATGTCGCAATTGCTGTTTTACCCGCACCGGTGTCCAACGACAAGAAGGTTCCCCGTGTTGACATTGAACGTTCGTCGCGAACCAACATTTCGTCGATAAGCAGTTGTTGGTGTGGGCGCGGCTTTTTACCCTCAGGGTTTGTTTCCGTTTTGTTGCCAAACGACCCGACAACCTCATCAAGTACGTTTTTTGCACCATTGGTATTTTGATCTTCCGACGCAGAAGCTGCGGTGCGATTGGCATCGTTAATACTTTTCTTGATCAGCGACTCGACGTGACGCAGTATTCTTGCGTCGTTCACGTGAAACGATAGTTTTGATGGCGAGCTGCTCTGCAGTGCAGACGGAACCAATGCGGCCAGCAATAAAAATGCGCGATAAACGATCCAATCGCCCTTGGCGGGAAAAAGTTCGTTCTCGGACAACCCGCCGTCGCGCGAAGGAAGAGGCAATGCAATGCTATTGTAGCTTGCAGAAATGCAGGACAAGAAGCGCATGTGCACTTTTTGTTCGGGTATATTTTGCTCACGAGCCCTGTCACCCATCATGCCGATGATAGAACGGATTTCCTTGTCAAGGGTTAACACATTCACCTGGGCCTGGTCTTGAGGAACATCTCGCAGGTTTAGTATCAACGGGGAGATGCGTTCGGCACGAATGGTCCTTTTTGCCGCCTCGATGCCTTCGTCCGTATCGTTCAATGGCCGTTCGGAGGAGTTCTTTGGTGGGCAGACGAAAAATGGAACGCTCACAGGAATGGGGTTATCCCACGACCACTGTATCGGTGGTGTCACGTCGCTGCCTTTATTTGAATGAACCTCCCATGCGCCTTTGTCTTTGTTGTACCTTGCGGAATTGTATTCTGGCATCATTTTAGATTTAAATTTGATGCTTTCATAGTCGCGGACTTTCTGAATGGCCAGTCGACGCACCGTTGCCGGTATCTGTCGCTTTTTGCGTTGCTCGCCAATGTGTGCCTGGGGCACATGAATGACGACCTCTTCGGCACTAATATTGCCCAGTATGACAATCAACTTCCAGTTGGAAGGATTGACATCCTCGATCCCGTCTTTTTTATCGCGTGCCTTGTCTTCATGGGTTTGTCCGTTTCGGTGCTCATTTTGGGAGATTGTTACTCTTAAAGGTCCAACCGCTTGTGCAATGATGGCCGGATCGACCAAAATAGACGCTGTCGCGATCTGTAGGTTTTGTTCCTCCTGTGGAATCCGTTTGTATTGGTCTTCAAACACGCGTAGCGAAATTAGCTCTTGAGAAGTGCGCACTTCCTTTATGGGCGACTCGTCTTCGTAGAGCTCGTGTTTTGCGAGTCTGGGGTTGTACCCGGTGACCATTCCAAAAATAGTCCGAAAGCGTGGTCCTAGAGGTTTCGTTACATAATTGTCTGCGGCGACTTTAGATGTATCCATATTGATCACCATGTGGCCAATCCCCTGATAGACGTGCTGGTCAATCATGTGCTCCAGTGGCATCTGGGCAGGGCGCTTCACCAAATTGTCACGGACGCGCACGCGGAGTTCACCCTTCCACGACATGCTTGCTGCTGTTTCGAGCATTTTCATGTCACCCTCGAACGAGCGCAGAATCCGCATGAGTTTGGCGGTGTTGTCCATGTGCTCCCAAGTTACAGAAACGTTTTTGTGTGCGCCGGCCTTACTGTCGTTGTCGGTGCGCCATGCCACGATCTGCGGAGACTCCACAAGACTTTTGGCACGCAATGCAATGACTCTGGCCACTTTCTTATTTATATGGTAATCATGGAGACGCATCGTGGCAAGTGCAAAAGCCGTGAGTGCCCTCAGCACATTTGAATGGTCGTATTCACCGTAAAACCAGCTGTCTTCCACAGCAATGATTGCAAGACGTTTGCACGCTTGGGTTGTGCCTCGTAGGCTTGTATGTAAATTGGGCAAATAACCATTCCCCTTGGTGGAAAGGCAGAGAAGCGTTGTTGCTATCATTACGTCTTCTGCAGTTGCCAATCTTTCGTCCGGTAGTTTGATCATCTCCGCTCCAAAACGAACGACCTTTTGCATGATGCTTTTGAGTGCCCCATGCGTGATGCCCTTTTGGGCCAGAATCGGCCAGAGGGAAACCGGCGGCTTCGGACTTTTCTGTGCCGTTATCTCGTCAAAAACAGTCTTTGCAAGCTCTGGCGTAAATGGTGTGTCCGCAGACTCTGGAAGGCAGTAACGACGAATGTCTTGCGAGGATTCTGCAATGTCGTAATACTCTTTATCGCAGTTCAGTGATTCTTCGCCACCAAGGAGCTCGTAAACGTCTTGATGGATAGTGTCACCCACCTCATGTGTGACGGTTTTGTTACCAGCATGTTGAATCCACAGATAAGACCGCAATGCCAAATACCCAATCCTTCTTGGATCTTCTAGGAATTTTGCGTGGATCCGTTTACCCAACTCAACCGGCGAGATCACCATTCCAACTTCAAGGTCCAGATGTTGCCATCTAGGGCCCAAATTGATGATTTTAAGCTTGCACTCGTTTCCCTGCAAATCTTTCATTGGCTTGGTGTTGTCAGAAGGAGTAGCTCCCATCATCCCCAGGCGGTACTCGTGACCAATGTGTGTGCCTTCCGGTGGGTCTAATGAGTTAACAGCAACCGCTGCGGCTTCGGGAGTGCATCCGCGGAAGCCTTGCAATTGATTGATCCAGCCCTCTCTTCCGCCGTAAACGGCTTCAACATCTTTACGATCGTCTGTCGAGGGCCAGATGACACCTTCCACTATTTCAAACACGGTGTCTTGTACGCTAGACAGAGCGTCAGTAAGCTTACCTTGTTTATCTTTCCAATAATTGTTGTCGGACATTGAGACCCTTCCCTCGCCGTTGCGATACAACACTCCTTTTTTGTCACCCACTTCGATTCCCCGGATGCGAGTTCCCTGTGAAGCTCCCAATACATTTACAGTGTGGTAGCAAATTGACCCGCTTTTTATCTTTTGTGCTTTGGGATTTGGGCCATCTTCATTTTTTTGGGGTTTCCTTTTTTTATCGTCGCCTTGTGGTGCATCTACGCTTGTTCCTTTCATAGGATCTTCCTGGCGGGTGCTGCTGGGCTGTAGACTTAAAGTGTTAAGAAACAATCTTGGAAGGCTGTCTACCCTGCCATCCTGCCTACGCATGGACATCACAAATTTCGTGTACCTCACCAAGGTTTTTAGATACACCTTTATGTAACACACTAATGGGCGTGGTACCCAACAGACACAAGCTAAAGCGTGTTGTCATCATGCGACGTTGCGCATGCGAGCGACATTGCGGGATTCTATAAACTCGGGCGAGTTGTTTTGAGTGTCCACTATTTTTTGAAAACGTTTGATAAAATCTTCGACGACCTCAAGGAATTCGACGTTCTTTTCCTTTTCCCGTTTGGGCCGTGTCTTCGAAGACAGCACCCTTTCAATCTGCGACAGTCTGTTTTGCATGACGATCTTTTCGTATTCGTTCATGATAGGAAGGTATTTGACCAAGTATTTGATATTCTTGAGCTCGATTGGGTACACTGAGTTTTTTGTGCCCGTTTCGTAAAGGTCCTTGATGCGCTTGAATACACTAAGTGCGTAGCGGTATGCTAGCAGCTCTTCATCAGAGAGGACAGTCGTTAACGGGTTAGGGGTGATCAATTTGGCATACTCCGCAGCAACTTTTCTTTCTGCTTTAGCTTCAGCTCTCTTAATCTTCTCCGTGGCCCGTTCCATCCCTTTCACGTGTTGTGCCCATTCCCCATCAGGCAATGTATCATCCTGCATGGGTGCTTGGGTGCTGGGTTGTGAATTCAAAGTGGTAAGAAACAATCCCGGAAGATCGCCCATGGCGCTGTGTTGCTTACGCACAGACATCACAGCCCGCTACATGTTTTTAACATTCGCTTTTGGCGCACACCCTTATCTTGCGCGATCTTAGGCGCAGCACCCAGCATGGATACGAGCTACAGTGTGTTGTTATGCGACGTTGCGCAAGCTCAGGCACCCAGTGCCGAGCCTACAGGCAAACTCGCGCCTGCCGGCCTCTCCCCCGCACATTTGCGTACCGTCTGTGAAACGCTCAAACAGCGGGGTCTTAACTGCGAAATTGTCGAACTCGCACCCCACTGTCCGGAACCCGTCGAGGACGTTAATGTGCTTGTGGTCCGGGGCTGGTCGCCCAAAACCGCCAATGAGGCGCTCAAGAGCATTGTTGATGCCCCGTTTGACACCTTCACGTACGGCCACGGGCAGGTCAAGAACGCTCACACGCGACACCTCGTCTTCGCCTCCGATACAGCTCGTGCACCAAATCGTGACAAGGGTGTTCACACAGTGTTGCCGTGGTCCAGCCTCGAGGCGATCAACAGCGCGCGAGAATTTATCGCTTCAGCGCTCGCCACAGAACACCTTAATGCGGGGTGTGTGCTCAAATATCCGGATGTAAACAAGTGCGGGATATCCTGGCACGGCGATGGTGAACGGCGCATCACAGTGCTTTATCGTGTAGGCAGCGTCTCGGTGCGTCGACCCTTTCACTTAATGTGGTTCAAGCAGGGGGAGCCCATTTCGCAGCCAATCACGATATCGTTAGCACATGGCGATTTTCTGATCTCCAGCACCAAAGCAGTTGGCAAGGACTGGAAAACCCGCAGGATTCCGACTTTGCGCCACTCAACCGGCTTTTTGGGCCATGGCCCAGTTCCCCGGACGACCCGTAAGAAAAGAAAGACGCGCGAACAGTAAAGCGCTGTGTTGGCGCATTTTATGTAACAACTTTTATAAGTTCGAGATGCAGGCGGGATACAGTCGCCCCCACTAACTTCCACAGAATAGGCCCTTAGCCTCCAGTGGATGTTAACAGTGGATGGCCCACTCGCGGCCTACTCGCGGCCTAAGTGTTGGAAGTTTGCAACTGTCAACCCAACACTTCTTTTTTTAGAATAGTTGCTACTGTACGCATCCGTTGTAATACGCGCTGTGAATATGTATCGGTCAGTGTTGCAGATGGGCAAGGGTGCGGTGCGATGAGGCATGTTATGTTCTTGCTAAGCATGGGTGCCGTCATGGGACATGTGCCGACGTACGGCTCAGGAATAGACAATTGTTTTACCCCACCCGAAAAGCACACGACAAGCCAGGCCATCTACCTCAAAGGATCCGGGGGCCTCGAAATACATTATGATGCAGCGACTGGCGCGCCATTTGATTTTGACAAAAAAATTGATTTCGATGTGGTTTTCAGGGAAAGATACGCGCAAGATTCTTACACCATCTATGTAGGCTGCGGGGGGTGCGTGTGGCCCCTTGACCCCGTAACGGGTCGTACGCCAGCTGTCCGCGATGGGTATCAGCCCAAGCAAGTCGAACCATTTACTCAGACCGCATACTATTCTGTATTCAAGGAGGGCGAGAATCGTAAATTCGACACAAATTTACTTCGTTCCGATCACTGCAACACCAGCCATTTTTCGGTGAGGCTCGTGGACCACCACAACCGGAGCAATCCAGATCACGAGCCCTTGATTTGGAGCGCGGTCATCGGGAAAGCGGAGGTGTTTTCCCCTCTGCAATGGATCAGCTTCCCAACGTATATTCTTCGGAACCACGGTGATGCGTGGAATCAACTTGGGTGGACCTATCCCGTCGTCCTGCCAGTGGTTTTGTTGCTATTCTGGTTGGGACGATGGCTGGTCGAAAAGGGGCGTGGCCAAGACTTTAAAATGAATGTTTTCCATCCTGAAATGGTACTCCTGCCTCGTGCGTGGTGCTCGGAGCTTGCGATTGTCGCCTTTTTGGCGGCAGGTGTCGAGGAGTTCATCCACCTTACCTATGCGCTGGCTGGAGCGCCAATAAATTGGTTTGGGGGAGGCGTTGGATATGTGGTGGTCATTTTTCTGGCAAACGGCATTCCAATCTGGGTCCAGATTTGGATCTGGAGGAAGACTATCCTCGCAAAGAACAACGCGTTACGTGACGAGCGAGAGATGGAAGGGTTTGCAAAGCCGCTGTACTGGCCATTTCAATTAGGATTGGGCGTGGCTTGGCTGTTCTTGCTTGGGGCAGGGTTTTACGTGGGACCCGCGCTGGTGATCATCGATTCGCTTTTTAGAGGCGTCGAGTGGAGAACAGGGTGGCGCTCCCCATACTCACCAGCTGTGTGGAACACTGTGTCGGTCGCAAAAGGGATGGGTTGGTTTACGCCTTTGGAGCGCCAGGAACGGGTTGTCCGCGCACCACTGGTCGTCAATACCAAGGTGCCTCCCTTGTACACGTTTCGACTTTAGCCCCGCGCTATTTGGTACACATCTTTTTTAAACAAGTAGACACATTTACGGGTCCGCATCAAATGGAAGCGGTGAGTAAACTTCGGTTGTCCGCAGTGAATGCAATCCGCGAACGGGTCGCCTCGTGTATCGGATCTTGGTTAGCCGACAAAGAATGTGTACAGGTGGCGCTATGCTGCGCCACTCGCGAACCTGGACCCCTGCTTGAGTTTCTGTTTAACCGAGACGTTGAGAAGGCAGCCAAAGCGGAGATCAACAAATTGGCAGTCACTGCTGTTGAATTTGAGTCACTCTTTGGTGCTAAGGCACGTGCAACGCGAGAGGGCACCATCGCGAGTGTTATGTCGGATGGCGATTTTCAGGCATGTGTTCATCGCCTGGAAAATGCATTGCGGTGCACACTTCATGAAACCATGCAAGGGGGGCTGTGGTCTCGGCCATGGACAAAGGTGAGTACGCACTATGCAATGCACCTGGACTCTCATGAAGACGGCATCGCAGTAACTCTTGGAAGCGTGGTGCGGGCGGACGCGCGACGATTGGACGACCTACGAGCAGATTTGGATGACGCGGGAGTCGACGAGATGTTAATGTCTCGTGTGATAGTCGCCTTGTCTGAGACGGCTACTTAGAGCCCGACACGTGGTGCCTGCAGGGCAATGAGCGGTGGTTGCTTTCCCCGCTAAAGACGTAGGTGTCTGTGGCAATGTTGCAGTGTTCGTTGACTAGGAGAGATACCTTTTGTGTGCATTTTCTTCAGAAGAGACTCGCAGAAGCCCGCTCTCCGCCGCCCGCATGGCGCCTCGAGGCCTCAAAGCGACACTTAAAAAGGGTGTGCCTGCAAAACTCGTTGGCACGGGAAAGCGGCGCGGGTTTGAGGTCCTACGCCAAGGTCAACGCACCAATGTGAAGCTGAAGGGTCTCACAAAGCGCCTTCAGAAAAAGGTGTGGTCCTCCGGAGACCTGCCCCTCGTGGCGCGCTCGTCGGAACGTCGACCTGGGGGACACTGGGGCGGACCGGCCGGCGGCCGGGCACGGGGAACCAGGGTCGACGCGCAGCTGACTAAAATAATCAACGGTGGTCCGTCAGCCATGAAAAATGTGGGCCATTGTTATCGACTTACGAAGATGGCGCTTTCGGGCCTCTCGCAGCGCGGACTCGAGCCCGTTTGCGCACAGCGCGTCGTGATCTCCGAGAAGCACAGGGTAGGCACAGCCGCAGACATAATCTGTTACAGCAAAAGGCAGAACAGCATTGTTATTGTGGAACTTAAGTGTGGGTTTGATCATGGCCGACTTGCCGCAGCGCAGAAAGATGGCCGGTGCTGCAAGATGGGCGCGCCGCTGAGCCGCGTGGCGGACTGCAATGTTCACCGCCATCTCGCCCAGCTCGCAGTCACCTGGGAGCTTTTTTGTCGCGAACGCTGCACTCTAAAACGCGTGGGCGAACTCGGCATCGAACAAACCCCAACTGGTTTACTCATGTACGTTAACGACGCAGGCGTTGAATTTTTTGAACTCGGGGAATGGTGGCGCAATCGTGCCTCAAGGTTGTTGGGTGCTATCGCGTAGTGTCGACAAGCAAAGTGTGCGCTAGCCTAACGTGCGCGTGGTAGTGAACGGCGGTGTAGGGTAAGGTAACATGACGTCGCCGCCTCCACAGCCTCTACCAGATTCTTTACGGGATTCGTTACAGTCACTGCCGCTACCTCAACTACCTCCACCCCCTTCCCCACCTCTTCCACCTCCCTCTCCGCCTGAGTGCTTTATCTGTACCGAGACTCTTCCTCTTCCGGGTCGTTCGGCATGTGCATGCACTAACCGCTACGTCCACAACCAGTGTCTCAACAAGATGTTGAATTCATCGGTTCACTTAAAATGCCCGGTATGCGCAGAACCTTACCAAAACGTCCAGTTAAGATTCGGAATAGTTGGCTTCACTTGTAACAGCACAGGGGGTGCTTTTTGCGGATTGGTACTCTGTGGGATCATTCTGTTGACGTGCGGGATTCACACATGGGTCGTTATTTCCCGCAGAAAAATGGGTTCATATACGACGGTAACGATAACAGGTGCTGCTGCGTTGATGATGGTCACGGGGATTGTCTCGTGGGCGATTGTGGCGCGCTTGGTCTTGAGTAGGGGACCAGCAGAGCTTCTGGAATCAATGCTTGTGAAAAGGAAAAAGGTGATCATAAGTCCAGCAGAGATCGCGATGCCGGAACTGGTCACAAACTCCTAAAACCAAAAAGCACGCCGCTATTGCAACAGGCAGCAGCACCCAAGGAAGCCACTTGATACGTCATGGTATCAAAACGCGAGGAGCGATATCTTGCAAGGGCTCGTGTTCGGCAGGCGGCAAATTCGTCCTTGTCCGCATCAACGGAACTGCAGCCACTCTTCGATCCTGCGCTGCCGCGTCTACCCATAAAACCCCAAAACGACAATCCAGTGGCACCGGGTCACATCGACCAATGTGTGGCCAAAACGGCGACTGCGGATCCGTATCAAACGTTTCTGGAAATTGCAACTTCAACGCCTACGTTCGCGCCGCATGTTGTGACAAATCTCGCGGACTGGCACGCCGTCCCCGCCTCTGAAGGGGCTCTTTTTTACGCCAGTCGCAACAACGCGGCAGCTTGAGCACTAAAAAACGGCAACTATAGTAAACAATTGTTAGTGTGCACAACAGAAACGTAAAAATGTCCTATTTATATGTGTGATACTGTAACGGAAACGATCGCAACGGATACATCTTAAATTGCACCGGCTGCAAAGTCAGCGGATTCAACTGTGTTGGCAATTGGGGCTCCGGTTGCATTGGCCGTTTTTTCCTACTAATCAATGGAGCTCCCGTAAGAGAGTTTCTGCGTCTGTGATAGGTGTCCCATGTAAGCACGACGCTCTTGTACACCATTACAGAATTGCACAGGAAGAGAACTGTGTTTGCATACAAGGGTGTACCTAGATTTTTGGAATCGCAGAAGTAACCAACCACCGATGCGCCGAGCACGCCTCCTTGTACAAGGTCCGTGAACAGGAATACCCAGCCGGGCTCAACTGAGAGGTAGACGTACTGTTTAATTAATGCTTTTATTGCGACACTAAAAGCTCCGTGTAAAAATGGAACAGCCAATGCTCCGGTCCATAGCACCGCACGTGTCGCATCAGAAGACGATATCAGGTAAAGAATAATGCCAGACAATGAGATGCTGACAGCCGCCACGTAGCATGCCGTTACAAACAGCCAGCCAAACCAACCACAGTCACGTGAAGAGTTCTCGTCATCTTCAATCATTTTTCCCTGCCATGGCCCTTTCTTGAATGGTCTTATCCACAACGGCATTCTTTAAAATGAGTAGTCACACAAATCCCGGTGGGGGTGGCGAGACGGAATGGTGCCATTCGACCCACTCCTCGGTGTGGTGAGCCAGACTTCTCCAGATGAGCGTTTTGGAGAATGCTGGAGCACCAGAAATGCTACTCGTGCCCTCGACACTAATCGAGTGAGTGACCCATGCGACCATGCATAGTCCAAACACTATCCAACACCCACTTCCGGTGCAACGCAGACAACATTGCAAAAGTTTGCCCTCTTTGTATTCCCTTGGCGGCTCCGGTGGGTCAACTTCCTCCCCCTCTCCCTCTTCTACATCTTCGTATTCCTCGTACATGAGGCTTCACTGCTTACCTATCCCGCTATCTAAAAAGTACATATCTCAAGATGCAAAAGTAAAAGGTGTGGAAGCGCGCATTTTCACAATGTCTTTACCGGCACAGATAGCATCACCGCCGCCACCCTCTTTGCCGTCGCCACTCCCTTCTCCGCCGACACCACCGGCATTTCCAGGATATGCTTACGGAAATGCAAAGTATGCCATTCTCCAAGAATTCGTGCGTAGTGGCACAACCTCAGAACACGAAGCGAGTGTACGGTGTCGACCCTTGGCCCAAACTGCACAAAGTGGTATCGCAGAAAAATATCACGCGCTGTTGGCGGACTCTTCAGGATGCCCAAGTGATTTCCAAGTGATCACCTGTTCATATGTCACAGACAGCGTCACCATGGCGCGTTTCTTGGAATGGGTTGCCACTGAGCCGTTACAGCTCAACCCAAACGCGTGCGTCCCTATGCGACTTGCACGTTCCGGAATAGCACAGTATTCCACAGTGCCGCCCCCACCACAGCTACCTGATCAACCATCACCGCCACAGCCTCCGGCGCCGCCACCTTTTCCTGTTCCAAGTCCGCCTCCGCCGCCACCACGCCCACCACCTGGTCCACCACAAGGACCGTCTCCACCTGGAGTTCCTCCTTCATTCCCCCCAATACCACCGCTGCCACCATCGTCACCTCCGATTCCACCCAAAACTCCGGCAATATCGCAATTCATTAACGAGCCCGTCTGTCATGCCACGTGTCAAAGCTGGTCTATTGCCGACATGGCCAACGGCGGGGCATATCCCGAGAGGGATCAAAACATGCCATGCGGCACCTTTTTCGCAAACCTTTGCGGATTCGATAACACGCAAATAACGCAGCTGCTTGACTTGCCGCCAAGTGCACCACCACCACCAACGCTTCCTGACAAAGAACTTGAGAAAGTGGGGGTAGATGACGTGCGCGCCTCTGGTGGATGGACAGATGCGACGCCGAATCCCCTTGTCGACTGCGTCGATGGGGGTGAAAGCGACGCTACTCAACTCACCGCGTGTGTTGCCGGAAAAGGGGAACACCCGTGGATCATGTTTGTTTTGAATGATCATTCCCAGTGGAACCGATTGTACAGTGCAAAGCTCTACTTGATGCCTCCCGAACCGCCTTACCCCCCGTCATCCCCGTCATTGCCACCACCGCCACCGCCGCCACCACCGCCGCCACCACCGTCACCCCCGCCGTCGCCAAGTCCGCCGCCACCACCATTACCTCCCATTTCGGACAAAGAGAGAGCCTTTCTCTGCAACTACATGCCTGACAGAAACGACTGTACGCATGGCTTTGTGGATTTCCACAACAATGACCTGTGCGAAGACGGTGGCGATGACTCTATTAGCAACAAGTGTCCCTATGGCTCCGATTTGTCAGACTGTGGCTCGCGTGGCTGCACCGATGTCATGCCCACGCCGCCGCCACCCTCGCCGCCTCCATGGCCCCCGAATGCGGCGCCCATACCACCGCCACCCTCGCCGCCGCCACCTTCACCACCGCCGCCTTCACCGCCTCCTTCGCCACCGCCGCCAAGCCCGCCACCCTCGCCACCG
>Ga0208277_1000062_pt1 | contig 57496 bp, 51 predicted proteins | sample ETNtaG_5_FD_185782 | JGI IMG/M metagenome (GOLD analysis project Ga0208277, IMG submission 185782) | Marine microbial and viral communities from oxygen minimum zone, Eastern Pacific Ocean - ETNP201406SV205 (SPAdes) (version 2) | ecosystem: Environmental > Aquatic > Marine > Oceanic ...
ACCGGGTAAGGCCCGTGGCAGACCACCACGTTGATAGGCCGGAAGTGTAAGCACAGCAATGTGTTCAGCTGACCGGTACTAATCGGCCGAGGGCTTGATAAAAACTTTAATAACGTATGTAACTGTTGTTTGTTCGTGCTCGCTATGGAGATCTTGAGGAACTCCTCTTGACAATACGCGCCACAAAATTTTGGAAGTGGCCAATAGATTTCGGTGGTGATAGCGGTGGGGCCACACCCGTACCCATTCCGAACACGGAAGTTAAGACCACCAGCGCCGATGGTACTTGGGACGAGTGTCCCCGGGAGAGTAGGTCGCCGCCGGATTTCGAAAAAAAAGCAGCGGATCCAATGGGTCCGCTGCTTTATTTTTTGATGATGTCTAATGGTTTCTGTAAATGGGCTGTAGGCTTTATCCGCTATGGCTCCTTCTAAGAAACCCGATAGATTTTCCTCATCAAAGAATAAGAGGAACCCTTCTGGTGTTCGATCAAAAGAAGAGGGAGCCTCTGGTGGAGCTCCGCGGAAATATAAAAAAACCAAGTTAGAGCATAAGGAGAAAGAGCAACTTGATCCAATTCCAGGGAACAAAGAATGGGGTGGTTTAGCGAGGAAGGGAGTGCTAAGAGTTCGACATGACGACCAAAAAGCAGAAGAAGAACGACTTCATGCACCCACTGAAGAAATAATCGAAGAAGTAGATCCAGAAATAGAAATTTTGCGTGAAGAGCGAGCAAAAAGGAAAGAAGAAAGACTCCAAAGACAAGAAGAATTGCGTGCTGAAGCTAGAGCTGCCCTTGACCGAGCAAATTCGAGAAAAAGAAGTAAACCTAAATCAAATGGTCCGAAATCAGTTTTAAAAAGAAAACCATTATCAAACAGGCGTAATACAAATAATGATCTGCAAGCAAAAATGCGTAAAGCTCTTGGGGCTGCAGAGGCCAAAAAAGCTTTAAAGAAATTGAATCAAGCGGATACTGATTTTGCACAAGAACGTTTTGCTGACGCACAGCGAAAAATTAACCCTTTGTTAAAGTCAGCTAAAAATATTGCGGAAATTCATGAACTGCATGGCCTGATCCAGTACCGACTTGGGAAATATGACAAAGCAGCATTTGCCCTTGAAAAATTTCGAACTTTGGCAAATTCAACTGAACGACACCCTATTCTGATGGACTGTTATCGTAGCGAAGAACGTTGGGCGGATATAGGTTATTTGTGGACAGAATTAGCTGAAGTTTCCCCATCAGCTGCGATAGTAACTGAAGGAAGAATCGTATACTCTGGCGCATATGCTGACCAAGGGGATCTCAAAAACGCTGTGAAGTTATTAGAAAAAGGTTGGAAACTTCCTTCGCGACCGAAGGAACACCACTTAAGAAGAGCTTACGCACTCGCTGACTTGTATGATCGAGCCGGGATGGCGCCCAAAGCTAGAGAACTTTTCCGGTGGATTGTTCAAACAGCAGGTGCATACGTAGATGCGAAAGAACGCCTTAAACAATTAACGTAATGGTTTAAGTGTTTGAAGCTTCGAAAATGCTCTGCACCGAGTTGTCAAGCAGTGAGTCAAACGCATCTTGGTCTTGTTGGGCGCTAAGTCCTTCAGTCAAAGCTCTAGAAAAACTCGCAACGACACCTTGATTTCTTGACATTCTATCGTTCGCTTCAATGCGAGAATAACCTCCTGAAAGTGCGACGACTCTAAGAATCTTCTCATGGTTGACAAGTCCTTCGTAAAAATTGTCTTCCTCTGGCAAAGTTAACTTAAGCATTACAGATTGACCTTCTGGCAGTTCCGAAAGGTTCCTTTCAATTGCTGCACGCATAAGGGTTTCACATTCTGATTTGTCTGGACTATGGATATCCACTTCAGGCTCAATTATTGGCATTAACCCAGCGGCCAAGATCTGTTGTCCTATTAGAAACTGTTGATCCACTATTGCGTTAATTCCGTCACTATTAGCGAGTTTGATAACAGAGCGCATTTTCGTTCCGAATATGTTTTTAGCGTTAGCCCTTTCCAAAAGGTCATCAAGTCCGGGCATAGGTTTCATCATCTGAACGCCATGACCCTCATCCTCAAGACCTTTATCAACCTTAAGAAATGGGACCACTTCTTTGACCTGCCATAGATATTCGGCTGTATCAAGGCCTTCCACCAAGCGATCCATCGTGTTCTCAAAAAGTATTGCACCAAGTATACGATCTCCTGCGAAACTCTTACTTGTCATGATCCTTGTTCTCATTTGATGGATCATATTAAACATTTCTTCATCGGTCGTATACTCGGTTTCCTCAACACCGTATGCTTTCAATGCTTTAGGAGTACTTCCGCCACTTTGATCAAGGGCAGCGATGAATCCTGATCCATTTTGAATCTTGTTTAACTGTTGACTGTTCATTAAATAGTCCGTCCTTATATGTGTCGACCAATTCAGATTAGACCATAGATAACCAACGCGCCTCACAGAAGGATCGATGAGAAATAAGTCACACCTACTTCTTTATGTGGGTCAGTCCGAATGGGTTATTATACGGCTATCGTCAACTTCGTTAGTTAATGCGAAGGGATCAAGGGGGATTCCGTGACAGATACTATTTCACAGCCTGAAATCATAGAAGTAGATCGGATAGTGATCCGGTTTGCAGGGGATTCCGGTGACGGAATGCAGCTCACGGGCGAGCGATTTACTAGCGCTAGTGCCCTTTTCGGAAATGATTTAGCAACCCTGCCAGAATATCCCGCAGAAATTCGAGCTCCACAAGGGACACTTGGCGGAGTTTCTGCATTTCAAGTGCAAGTTTCTGATCATGACATCACCACTCCTGGAGACGCCCCAAACGTTCTGATCGCAATGAATCCTGCTGCCCTAAAAAAAGAACTTCCACGACTTGTAGATGCTGGAACAATTATCGTCAACAAAGATACGTTCGAGGAACGGAACTTAAAGAAAGCTGGATACGCAGCGAATCCACTTGAAACAGGAGAACTCTCTGGGTACACGCTTTTTGAAGTACCTATGACTTCGCTTACCAAAGAAGTTTGTAAAGGAATTGAGGGTATCAAACCCCGTGATGCTGAACGATCAAAAAATTTCTTTGCTCTAGGGTTAGTCTCATGGCTTTATCAACGCCCACTTGAACCCACTCTTGATTGGATTGAAAAAAAATTCGGTAAGAGTCCACAAGTTGTAGAAGCTAATAACGCAGCGTTTAAAGCAGGCCATGCTTATGGGGAGACCACAGAAGCATTTGACTACGCTTACGAAGTGAAGCCTGCATCCCTGGGGGCTGGGGAATACACAAATATCAATGGGAACACTGCTCTTTCCTGGGGGCTAGTAGCTGCCGGACGCTTATCAGAAAGGCCGCTGTTTCTCGGTTCCTACCCAATTACGCCAGCTTCGGATATTTTGCATGAACTTTCAAAACATAAAAATTTCGGAGTCCAAACATTTCAAGCAGAAGATGAAATAGCGGCTGTAGCATCCGCTGTCGGGGCTTCATTCGGCGGGCACCTCGCTCTTACAACAACGAGTGGGCCCGGTATTGCGTTGAAAGGTGAAGCCATTGGGCTTGCTTTCAACCTCGAACTACCGCTAGTTGTCATTGATATTCAAAGAGGTGGACCATCAACTGGTCTCCCAACAAAAACAGAAGCATCTGACCTCATGATGGCTATGTACGGGAGACATGGAGAATCTCCCATTCCAGTTATCGCCCCTTATAGCCCCGGTCACTGTTTCCATGTTGGTATAGAAGCATCGCGTATCGCTTTGAAATATCGAACACCAGTCATGATTCTTTCGGACGGTTACCTAGCAAACGGCTCAGAGCCTTGGAATCTTCCCGACGTGGACTCCTTACCGGACATCAAAACAACATTCACTACCGAAACAAATCATGTAGATGAAGATGGAAATAAGCATTTCTGGCCATATAAGAGGGACCCAGAAACGTTGGCACGGGCGTGGGCTATTCCGGGCACACCTGATTTGATGCATCGAATAGGTGGAATTGAAAAAGAGGACGGAACTGGAAATATCTCCTACGACCCAGCGAACCATCAAAAGATGACCGACATCAGGCAAGCAAAAGTTGATAATATCGCAAACGATATTCCACTAACTTGGGTAGAAGGAGACGTAGACGCTGACGTCCTTATGATTGGCTGGGGGTCAACATGGGGGGCTATAGCAAGCGCTGTGAAGCAAGTACGAAGTGAAGGGCATAAAGTGGCCCATGCTCACCTTATTCACATATGTCCTTTCCCCAAAGATCTCGGCGAAGTCCTTTCGCAATACAAAACCGTTATTTGTCCGGAAATGAACATGGGGCAACTCTCACGTCTTCTCCGCGCCGAATACCTAATCGACATCCAATCAATGAATAAAGTTCAAGGCCATCCTTTCACAACTGCAGAATTGCACGAAACTATTCTTAAAGCTTTAGGGAAAAATTAGAAGGAAACTATGACTGATACTGCTCCTGCCCCAACAAAAACGACAACAAAAGCAGACTGGACAAGCGACCAAGAACCACGATGGTGCCCTGGTTGCGGTGACTACTCTGTTCTCACCGCTATGCAACTTATGCTGCCCGAATTAGACGTACTCCCAGAAGAAACAGTTTTTATTTCTGGTATAGGGTGCGCTGCAAGATTCCCGTATTACATGGATACGTATGGGATGCACTCAATTCATGGTAGAGCGCCAGCGGTAGCTACAGGATTAGCAATTGCTCGCCCAGAACTTGATGTATGGGTAATTGGGGGAGATGGCGACATGCTCTCAATAGGGGGGAACCACTTAATCCATGCGATGAGACGAAACATAGATATGACAATCCTTCTCTTTAACAATCAAATCTATGGACTAACCAAAGGCCAGTATTCTCCGACAAGTGAAGTCGGTAAGATCACGAAATCAACACCGATGGGTTCAATAGATCAACCATTCAACGCTATAAGCGTTGCCCTCGGAGCCGAAGCTACTTTCGTAGCGAGAACCCATGATATGGACCGTAAGCACATGCAAGAAACGTTCAAAAGAGCTCATGCGCATAAAGGTTCGTCACTTGTTGAAATTTACCAAAATTGTAACGTTTTCAACGACGGGGCTTTCGGAGCTATTACTAAAAAAGATAAACGAGATTCTATGTTGATCCAATTAACGGATGGTGAACCGATCCGCTTCGGTGTAGACAAAGAATTCGGAGTAATTTCTGATCACTCTGGAAATGCTCAGATCGTAAAAGTTGATGATGTAGGAGAATCGGCACTCATAGTCCATGATGAAAGTTCTGAAAATCCTAGTATGGCTTTTGCTCTTTCGAGATTATCGAGCGGCCCATATGAGCCAACTCCTATGGGCGTTTTCCGAGAAGTTAAGCGACCAGAATATAGCAAAGTCCTAAACCAACAGATTTCTGTTGCAAAGGAACAAAATGGTGATGGCGACCTTCATGATCTCCTTCGCTCGCAGCCAACATGGATCGTTGAGTAACGGGTAACATAGACCCATCGCACGTGTAAAACTAGATACTGAACTTCTCCGAAGAAATATTATTACGGAACTAGCTGAAGCGATTCCACTGATCAATTCAAAACGGGTCAAAGTAAACGGAAGTTTCGCTTTGAAAAGCAGTCAGCTAGTTCTCCAGTCCGACAGCATTGAAATTGAGAGAGAGCCCAAAAAATATGTGAGCAGGGGAGGAGACAAGCTCGAGCATGCATTGCATGTATTCAACCTTTCCCCTCTTAATCAAAGCTGCATTGATGTAGGATCATCAACCGGTGGTTTCTCCGATTGTTTGCTACAGCACGGAGCTCAGGATCTTACATGTGTTGATGTAGGGTACGGACTCCTGCATGAGAAAATAAAAGGAGATAAGAGGGTAACGAATTTTGAAAGAACAAATATTCGTAACGGAAGAAAAGAAATTGGGAGAACAGACTTCACATTTCTGACTGCTGACCTCAGCTTTATTTCGCTCACAACTGTGATGCCGGAACTTATCAACCTATGCGAAATGAAAAGCCCAATTATCCTCCTGGTAAAACCTCAATTTGAGGCCAGCAAAAATGAAGCAAGTAAAACAAATGGGATTATCAGCGATCCCAGTATTTGGCTCCGGACTCTTCAGGAAGTAACTAACAGCGCTAAAGAAGCAGGAGGGCATCTGCAAGCTGCCACATCATCACCTATTCTTGGACGCTCTGGGAATAAAGAATTTTTCCTATTTTTCGCAACAGAAACCTCGGAGAATAGAGTTGAATTCGCCAGCCTGTTTTAAACTGATCGCCTCGAATGGTGTCTAAAGAGATTCCGGAGCCTACCCTAGAAGGCGTATGACCCGTTTCATTGCTTATATCAATACACGGCGCCCAGAAGCGATCCAGCATGGAAAAGAACTTATAGATTGGCTCGAAGATGCTAATCACGAATGCTTATTGCATTATGAATCAGCTGAAGCCATAGATCGTCCCGATCTTGCCATTGAGGAATCAGAAATTAATTCAGATTTCAAACTTGCAATTGCATTAGGAGGTGACGGATCCGTCCTCAGAACTGTAAGTGCAGTAGGTGAGCATCAGATACCGGTCCTAGGAGTAAATTTTGGCCGCATGGGGTACTTGTCAGAAGTTGAACCAGAAATGTCACGTCAAAGAATAAGCCAATTCCTAGATGGCGACTATGAAATTCAATCACGGATGCGGCTTGAGGTATATGCTCAAGGAAAATCTTCGCCAATGTTTGGCTTAAATGAAGTAGTTGTTGAAAAAATAGATCCGGGGAGAACAGTTAGGTTATCCCTTGAAATCAATGGCGACTTTTTCACGTCCTATGCCACTGATGCACTCATCGTCGCAACTCCCACAGGATCAACAGCATATTCGATGTCAGCACGCGGCCCCATTGTTGACCCTAATCATCAAGCACTGTTACTCACTCCAGTAGCCCCACATTCGTTATTTGACCGTGCACTTGTTCTTTCCAGAGATGACAAACTGAAGATTTCTGTTCTCCCAGATTGCGAAGCATCTTTCGCAGTAGATGGGAATGTGATTGAACAACTTGAAATAGGGGAAGAGATCAGATGTGCCGCCGCGAGACACCCAGCTCAGCTAGTCTCATTTGGTGGAAGTAATTTTCATCGAGCACTTAAAGAAAAATTTGGCCTCTCTGACCGGTGACGAATTGCATTTCGGAGCGACTAATGTCTGACGAAAAATCGTTGACTGTTTGTGACAAAAACCTCCTTGAACTCCAAGTAACAAATTTGGGAGTGATAGAACACACTTCGGTGTTGTTCGGACCAGGAATGACGGTGATTACTGGAGAGACTGGAGCTGGAAAGACATTAATAGTCACTGCCCTTCAATTGCTAACCGGACAACGCGCTGAATCTTCAGTAGTCGGCCCGTTTGGCAAAGAAGCAAAAGTAGAAGCGAGATACCTATTAGGTGAAGAAGAGACAATCATTACTCGAATAGTGCCTAAAGAAGGAAGATCAAGAGCCTATATAGATGGGGCTATGGCAACCGTAACCGCCTTAGCAGAAGTCACAAGTGCCTTGATCGAGATACACGGGCAACACGGGCATACTGCCTTAGGGACAGCGAAAGAGCAGCGAAATGCATTAGATGCGTACGGGTTGATTGACTTAAGCGAATTAACAGAACTTCGAATGAAGGAGAAGAAACTTCATCAAGAATTGCTTGAAGTAACCGGAAATTCGAGTGACAATACCGACCTTGATTATTTGCAATTTCAAGAAAAAGAAATCGCTGATGCCGGAATTGAAAATGTTGAAGAAGAAGAACGTCTCAAGGAAGTAGAGAAACTTCTTGCCGATGCTACTGGAAACCAGTTAGCGGCTTTACGAATTTCTGAAGGCCTCAGTACAGGGGGAAGAATAGTGGAAGAGTTGAGTACCCTAATCCACGAACTCAAGAATCGTGAAGCGCTCTCTGATCTAGAAGAAAGAATCAACGAAGTACTTGAGTCAATGGCCCTCATTTCAACTGAGTCCAGGAATGTCGCTGAACTCATAGATACAAGCCCTGAACGTTTGGTCGAAGTGCAAGAACGGAGATCGCAGCTAACGGACTTACGAAGAAAATATGGAGAGACTATTGAAGCGGTGTTGGCTAAACAACAAGAGTTGCAAGAGCGAATCAAGGTCATAGAAGGAGCAGAAGAACGGGCAGAAAATATTCGAATGGAGATTGAGAAGATATCAGACGAATTGAAAAAAGAAGAAACAAAAATTGCGAAAGCTAGAAAAAAAGCTGCTCCGAAAATATCAAAAGAAATTGAAACATTTCTTCAACAGTTATCTCTCCCAAATGCAAACGTGGAATTTAGTGTGGAAGGTGCCGCCGGCGAAGATGTTCAACTCCTTGTTTCGTTGAATCGAGGTCAAGCTTTGCAACCTATCCAAAAAGCCGCATCTGGGGGTGAGCTTTCCCGAACAATGCTGGCTTTGCGACTAGTCCTATCAGCTGAACCAGCGACGATCGTATTTGATGAGGTCGACGCTGGCATCGGGGGAGAAACAGCTCACTCTATTGGTTCATCCCTGAAGAAACTTGCCTCAGAGCGTCAAATACTTGTAGTCACGCATTTAGCACAAGTCGCAGCATCCGCAGATACTCAAATTAGGGTAACAAAAACTGACGGTAACCAAAGAGTAGGAATTGAAGTGGAGATACTTGACGATGAACAACGTGTTGTTGAGATCTCTCGGATGCTCTCAGGTTCTCCTGATAGTGAAAATGCGAGAAAGCACGCTAAGGAACTCTTGGAAGGATTTGTTGAGTAATTAGTAAGATTTCAATAATCCAACGCGAGCACCTAACTCGCCGTTATGATGGAATCCCGTGACCAAGCATATTTTCGTTACGGGTGGAGTTGCTAGCTCTTTAGGCAAAGGAATTACTGCCTCTGCTCTTGGCCGACTTCTAAAATCACGTGGTTTGAAAGTCACGATGCAGAAACTTGACCCGTACCTAAACGTTGATCCTGGGACAATGAACCCATATGAACACGGAGAAGTTTTCGTCACAGATGACGGTGGGGAAACGGATTTGGACCTTGGTCATTATGAACGATTCATTGATGAGAACCTTTCCCGAGGTTCAAACGCAACAACAGGTTCCATCTATTCATCTGTTATTGCAGCAGAACGACGCGGAGACTACCTAGGGAAAACTGTCCAAGTGATTCCGCATATTACAGATGAGATAAAGCAACGAATCTTATCCTTGTCTGATGAATCTGTTGACGTAGTCATTACCGAAATTGGTGGAACAGTGGGAGATATCGAAATCCTTCCTTTCCTTGAAGCTATTCGTCAATTCAGGTTAGATATTGGAAGGGAAAACGTTTCTTATGTTCACGTTACTCTTGTCCCGTTCATCGGCCCTTCAGGTGAACAGAAAACGAAACCCACCCAACACTCCGTTACTGAGTTGCGTAGTCGCGGAATACAACCCGACGCAATCGTGTGTCGAAGTGAACAACCCATCAGCGATGATTTGAAACGAAAGATCTCAAACCTATGTGATGTACCTTTCAAAGGAGTTGTTAACGCAGCTGACGCAGATTCACTATATGAGATACCCCTTGTCATCCATGACGAAGGGCTAGATAACTTTCTTTGCGATATTTTGCAGATAAATTCAATTGAACCTGATTTATCGCAATGGCGTTCCTTAGTAGAAAAAGTTAGGTCCGCTTCCGGGAAAGTCCGTGTTGGGCTCATCGGAAAATATGTCACTCTTATAGACGCGTATCTTTCCGTAGTGGAATCACTAAATCATGCAGGCATTCACGCTGGCACCAACGTAGAGATCGATTGGATACAGGCTGAGGATGTCGAAGGATTGCTCGCTGCTGGAAGACTCAAGGACCTTGATGGGATTGTGATCCCTGGAGGATTCGGTGAAAGAGGAATCGAGGGCAAGATAGCGGCTGTGGGTTACGCTCGAACAAATGAAATACCCTGCTTAGGTCTTTGTCTCGGCATGCAGGTAATGACAATTGAGTATGCAAGAAACGTGCTCGGACTAGCAGGGGCCCACTCAACAGAATTTGATCCGATTACACCAAATCCAGTAATTGATCTCATGGAATCGCAACGAGAAATAACTGATATGGGTGGGACAATGCGTCTTGGCGCCTATATCGCCGAATTGAAAGAAGGGTCACAGGTAGCGAACGCGTATGGGAAAACAATAGTTTCCGAACGCCATCGTCACCGTTACGAGTTCAACCCAAAATTTAGGCAAAAGTTTGATGAAAGCGAATTTGTCTGCTCTGGTGAAAGCCCAGATGGACGCTTAGTAGAATTTATTGAACTTCCATCACATCCGTTCTGGGTGGGAACACAAGCTCACCCTGAATTTAAGAGTCGTCCAGATAGGCCTGCCCCGCTTTTCGCTGCTTTTATCTCTGCAGTTACTAGTCGAGCTGCAGGAAGAAATCCGCAACTTATTGATCTAGATGAACCCTCCAACATCCTTTAGCTCTTCCGAAGCCAATAGAGAGCCTCCATTATTTGAGCGAATAGAGGAGGGGATAAAGTATGAAGGGCAAGTCATCTCAGTCGTTGAAGCCAAGTTCCGAAGTCCTAATGGAGAAGAAGTCATTAGAGAGATAGCACGACACCCTGGTGCCGTGTGCATCGTTCCAATTGTTAGAAAAGATATTGTTATGGTTCGCCAATTTAGAGCCTCTACTGACCAGAATCTTTTAGAAATTCCAGCAGGTAAGCGTGACGTTGCGCATGAAGCACCAGAGGTAACAGCAGAAAGAGAATTGCAAGAAGAAGTTGGTCTTAAGACTGAGAAAATGATTTTGCTTGGAGAGTTCTTCAATACACCTGGATTCTGCGACGAATACTCCTATTGTTACTTAGCTCTAGATTGCCAACCTGTTCAAGACAATAGGCAAGGCTTAGAAGAAGAACTAATGACAATTGAGAGAGTCCCATTGGAACAAGCGCGCACCTTGATTTCGCAAGGAGAATTAATTGACGCTAAATCCATGCTGGGAATTTTGCTAGCCTTGCAATACCTAGATGGATAAAAGTTTCGAACCAACTGATCAACGTATCAACGATTTTTTGCTATGGCTGCGCGTAGAAAGAGGTAGAGCAGCGTCAACATTAGAGTCCTACAAGCGTGATTTAATAAAATTCGAACATTGGATTGCTGGCCAGAATCTCTCAATAGAAAGCATAAAAGAACCCGATATCATCAAATTCCTTAGGCATTTACAATCTGAAGGTTTCGCTCAGTCCACAGTTGCTCGAACAATGGTTTCGGTGCGATCTTTTTTCAAATTTTTGACCGTAGAAGAATTACGAACCGATAACCCTACTGAATCCGTTGAACTCCCTCGTGTATCTCGTGGACTTCCAAAACCAATTAGCGAATCGGAAGTCAATGCTATTCTTTCCTCCGTTGAAGGGGATAGTGCTGCTGCGCGGCGTGATAAAGCGATTCTTGAGATCCTTTATGGAACTGGAGCACGTATTTCTGAAGTAGTTCACCTCTCTTTAGGTGATATTGATTCCTACGAAGGATTGCTTAAACTTTTGGGTAAAGGAAATAAAGAGCGGATAGTTCCTTTGGGAAGTTACGCTATGCGCGCCCTGCTTCGTTGGCTAGAGCCTGAGGGGCGTGGCATGTTTGAACCTGAGCAGTGGAGTAGCAGGGATGATAGCGAAGCGGTTTTCCTTAATCGCAGAGGAGGGCGTTTAACTCGGCAAGGAGGGTGGGGCATAGTTAAGAAATACGGAGCCCTTGTTGGATTAGGGGCACGACTTTCCCCGCATACTCTTCGCCACTGTTGCGCTACTCACATGCTTGAACATGGGGCGGATATTCGAACCGTGCAGGAATTGTTAGGACATGCCAGTATCACTACAACCCAGATATATACAAAGGTTTCTCGTGAACAACTTGTAGAAGCCTATAGGTCGGCTCATCCCAGAGCATTGATATAAATAAGATATGGGACATTTTGGATCTACAAACCATTTGGTTAAACGATTCTTCTACTCGTTGAGAAAATTTGATAAAAGCGATGAGGGGCAACTAACTCTTTTCGCTTTACTGAACGAAAAAGAAAAACAGCTTTTCGATCATCAAAGCAAGGTAGATCAGAAACACAGCCTTCGTTCGGTAATGCGACTCGTAGAAATAGAAGGGCCGGATGCTCACCCCGACCTTGTGGTAGCCGCAGCACTTCATGATGTAGGCAAAACGCAATCCCAGCTTGGTCTACTAGGAAGAGTAGTTGCTACATGTGCCTCGGCCATATGCGGGTTAGGTAGAGTCCACAACTGGGGCCACAAGGCTAGAGGCACTATTTTGCATAGAATTTCCGTCTATGTAACGCATCCTGAAATTGGAGCGAGAATGTTAGAAGAAGCTGGGAGTAGCAAACTGACTGTTACTTGGGCTCGGGACCACCACAAAACCCTTGAGGAATCATCATTAGAAAAAACACTTTTCTCGACGCTCGCTAAAGCTGATAGAGCATGACCGAACATGCTATCCGTAAAGTAGATGACAAACGCGTCGCTGACTTTATCGGCCTCAATGATCATAAGCTTCGCCGGAAACGAGAACAACCCGGTGAAGACATGGCTGGGTTTTTTATTGGAGAAGGAGTGGCGGTCATTGAAAGAGCTATACAAGCTGGGCATTCCCTTTTGACACTTATTATCAATGAGCGATTCAATCTTTCCCGTTTTGGAAACCTTCCTACCGAAATAGAGATTCTCCGATGTGGAGGTGAGGTTCTTGAAGCTATCTCTGGACGTCCTGACTTAAAAGACCCAATAGGATCATTTCGCCGGCCAGTAGAAACGAGCCTCTCTTCAGTTATAGATAATTCAGAGATTGTTTTACTTACTGAAAGTGTTCACAACCCAACGAATATGGGAATGATCATGAGAAATGCTGCTGCTTTTGGAGTAGATGCGGTCTGCGTTGATTCCTCTTCGTGCGACCCTTTATATAGACGAGCTGTCCGCGTGTCTATGGGGCAAGTATTTGCAGTTCCGCATGTCCGAGTAAATACAATTCCTGAGACACTAAAAATTCTTGAGGAGAAAGGGTTCCAAACTGTGGCTCTTACTCCAGATGGGAAAGCAGACGAACTGCAACTAGTGCTGCAACGAGAAACTGGGCCAATTGCATTAATTGTCGGTTCGGAAGGGCCCGGGCTCAGTACGGAAACACTTGCTGCTGCCCAACAGAACGCTCGTATACCAATGATGGAGAACGTCGACTCACTAAATGTCGCTACTGCTGTCGCAGTGGCACTTTACGCAGCAAATAATTGTCGGAGAAATCGTTATGGTTGAAGGAGTCCGGAGTTCTGCTTTGCACGAGCCAAGGTCTTTGATGAAATTTCTTGAGCCTTTGATGCGCCAAGCTGAAGAAGGCGTTGGGTTTCTCCGGGATCTGCTTGCAATTCAAAGAATCGTTTTTGGATAGGTTCAAGTAATTGAATCACAGCTTCAGCAGTATCGTTCTTTAGATCGCCATATCTTTCGTATGAGTCAGCCAAAGGCAGGGGATCAGTAGAGGTAGCGGCGCCAAGGATTGAAAGAAGATTAGAAATCCCAGGCTTTTCAACATGGTCAAACCTGACTTCTGAGTCGCTATCTGTGACAGCACGCTTGATCTTTCTAGCAATAGCATCTGGTGGTTCAAGAACCCCTATTGTTCCCGTTGGCGACAGTTCAGATTTTGACATCTTCCTATCCGGGTGTTGCAAATCCATGATGCGCGCCCCCGCTGGAGGAATAACGTGTTCGGGGACAACAAATGTGTCTCCAAACCGAGTGTTGAACCTTTCTGCGATATCACGGGTAATTTCGATATGTTGCCGCTGGTCGTCACCAACCGGAACCAAGTCAGTGTCATAAAGCAAAATATCGGCGGCCTGCAAAGCAGGGTAGGTAAATAAGCCCCCAGAGATGAATTCGTTTCGCCCAGACTTGTCCTTGAACGCTGTCATTCTGTTGAGCTCTCCGAAGCTAACGGTGCATTCCATCAGCCACGCGAGCTGAGAGTGTTCTGGAACATGACTTTGTATAAAAAGAATGCATTCCTGTGGGTCAAGTCCAACAGCAATTAAAAGCTGTGCGAGTTCAAGCGTATTTTTCCGAAGCTCTTCGGGGTCCTTCGGTAACGTTAAAGCATGCAAGTCAACTATGCAGTAAACAGCATCATGGGACTCTTGATGCTTTACCCAATTGACTAGCGCGCCGAGAAGATTACCAAGATGTAGTTCTCCTGAGGGTTGAATCCCACTAAATACGCGAGCCATTGGGTCAAGGTTAGGTGATTCTGAGGAAAAAATGGGTTACCTCCAACCCAAAATTCCATACTAGAGCAAGCTAGGATCTAGATATGGAAGCGAACAGGCAACCACCGATTAACTACATTGAACGAATAACCGCAACGTATGAAGCGTTAGGGTATGACCAGTACCAATGGCGTCAAACTGCATCGCCGCCTTCTTTTGCCGAACGAGTGAAACCAGTTTCTGAAAGTAAAATAGGCATGATCGCTACAGGTGGGGTTTATAACACCGGCCAAGTAGCTTTCCATTACAGAGATGACGCATCATATAGGGCTATACCTTCATCAACTGAAACCTCGGAATTGCGAGCAACACATTTCGCTTACGACCTAACTGGAGCGAGGGAAGATATCAACGTTGTTTTCCCTATTGAAGCGATGAGAGCACTTGACGCAGAAGGGCAGATAGGTTCACTTGCAGAAAATTTCCTTACTTGCATGGGAGGTATCTATTCGCAACGCCGTGTTGAAGAAGAACTAGCACCACAACTCGTAGAACGGTATTTAGAAGAAGAAGTGGATGCAGTCCTTCTTGTACCGGTCTGACCGGTATGTCATCAGACCGTGGGTCTGATAGCGCATCAACTTGAAAAGGCAGGGATCGCTACAACATCGATTTCCACCGCGAAAGATATTACAAAATCCGTAAGAACACCAAGATCGGTTTTTTTGGATTTCCCGCAAGGTTACACAACAGGAAAAGTCGGAGATCAAAACCTCACCATAGATATCGTGAAAGCAGCGCTGAACCTTCTTGATGCTACTGAAGAGGAAATACTTACCACGCTTTCGTATTCGTGGGGAGATGATGACTCTTGGAAAGACACAGTTTTTCAAATACCGGAAAGTGGTTCCGGTGCAACTGATAACCGTTTAGATCGATCTGACCTTCCGCAGTACCAAACTGATTTTGACCTGGAGCATGCAAAAGAGAAACATGCTGGAGAAGAATGCCTGTTGTGCTTAGGGATTGACTACTAACGACTCATGTCGCGAGCGGCCTTATAGGTAGCTAAACAACGTTCTCTAGCTATGACATGATCAACTAGGGGAAATGGATAATTCTCTCCAAGGTAAACACCGCCTTTATCTAACGAAACTTTATCCACTGTCCATGGTGCATGAATTTCCTTGTTGTTCAAACCGGAAAGTTCCGGAACCCATTCGCGAATATATTCTCCGTCTTTATCAAATTTCAATGATTGACGTACCGGATTGAAAATTCTGAAATATGGTGCTGCGTCAAACCCTGTGCCAGCGACCCATTGCCAATTACCAACATTCTGTGAAAGGTCACCATCAAGTAGTAAATGGCGGAAATACTGCTCTCCCAACCGCCAGTCAATAAGGAGATGCTTTACAAGGAAAGATCCAGTAATCATTCGAACTCTGTTATGCATGAAACCAGTCTCATGTAACTCTCTCATTCCAGCATCTACGATTGGATAGCCAGTTCGCCCTTCTTTCCAAGCTGTGAAATCATCGTTGTTATCCCTCCACGCAATAGCGCTATAGATAGGGTTCGCTGGGGAGTAAGTTATCTCTGGAGAAGCGAACAGTAGATGCGCATACCAATCCCTCCAGGCCAATTGGCGAATAAACGCTTCCCCAGATTCTGATGAATGATCAAGAAATTCGAGGATCGTGCGAGGACTAATGGTGCCGAAATGGAGATCGGAAGATAAATGCGAAGTTGCATCAACTGAAGGGAAATCTCTATGCACTTTATAATCTGCTAATTTTTCTAAGAAATCATTAAGTCGCTGGTTAGCTCCTAAAGAACCTCGGGGAATAGCCGAAGACGGATTGGTATTAAAAGCAGCATTTGGACGACCACCTACATCAGCAAAAACGATTTTCTCTGGGTCGGAATATGAAGGTATTTCCAGTGCAGCCCATTTTCTGTAAAACGGTGTAAAAACCTTATGTACTGATCCGGAGTTCGTAAGAATTGAACCTGGAGCATGTACCAAATTTCCCCAATAGCGAACTGTCCTAACGTCAACAAGCGATATTGTTTGTTCGTCGCGCACACGCGAAGTGGGTGAAGAATCATCATTGAAGTGGAGACTGTCAACTCCATGCTCGTGTGCCAGCTTAGGTAAAGTTTTCTGAGCGGGACCGTCAACAATCACAAGATTCCCACCCAAAGCACCTATTTGTTCCTGTAGCGCCAGGAGATGAGAGTAAAAAAGTTCTCGTTTTCGAATTGAGGCAGCATTCACCATAGATGGCTCAATTACGAATACCGGAAGGACATGGCCTTCATCGCACGCTTTAGCCCAAGCAGGGTTATTGGTAAGCCGAAGGTCTTTTCTAAACCAGCACATCGCAATGCCCATAGAACAAACATAGATTTTATAAAGAAAAAAAGCGCAATCAGAGACTGCGAAAGTGAAAGAATTTGGCGGTGGGATGCGCTTCTCGCCCACAGAAAGCCTCTAAGGTATCCCCGTGACCTATGAAGTTGAAACCTCCGTTTTTAGCGGCCCGTTTGACCTGCTTCTCCACCTGATCCTTCAAGATGAAGTTGACCTATATGAAATTTCGCTTGGCAATATAATTGATGCGTATATCCAAGAAATTCAACGAATGGAAGATGTTAACCTTGCAGTCGCTACAGAATTTCTTCTTATCGCTGCAACGTTGATTGAGCTCAAAAGCCGAAGATTACTTCCAGATACTTCCGATCTCGATCTAGAAGAAGAATTGGCGCTATGGGAAGAACGAGATCTGCTACTAGCGCGTCTTCTTGAATGTAAAACGTTCAAAGATGCTTCGCATGCGTTAAAAGCTTTAACTCTCGATGCAGCCCTTTCGTATCCACGTTTAACGGGGATGGAAGAACAATTCATTGGCCTAATGCCAGATTTGCTTGAAGGAGTTACGGGAGGAGACGTACACGAGGCGTTTCTTCGGGCTACAGCGCCGAAACCCAAAATTGATTTATTTCATGTTACCCCCGTGAAGCTAACCGTCGCAGAAACTGTGGAATACCTGATTGAGGAACTTCCGCAAATGGGGAGAGTGACACTTCGCGAACTGACAGTTGGGGTAGTAGATCGAGTTGAAGTTGTAGTGTATTTCCTATCTGTTCTTGAACTCTACAAACAAGGGGTTATTGAACTTACCCAACTAGCAACCTTTGGAACACTCACAATTGAGTGGCTTGGCCTAGACGGGGAAACAGGTTTACTCGGAATAGATGCATACGAGGGTTAAATGGATAATTTGCAAGAACACAAGAGAGCTATAGAGGCAGTTATTCTCGTCTCTGACAACCCAGTTGAGCCCACTTTGTTGGCACAGTTATTAGAGATACCGAAAACGACTGTTGAAGAGATCTGTGAGGCATTAGCGCAAGAATATAAGGAACAAGGGAGAGGGTTCGTTCTCGCCAATGTTGCTGGAGGGTATCGATTTCAGACAGATCCAGAAATGGCACCGTATGTGGAAAGATTCGTGCTTGACGGGCAAGGTTCCCGTTTGTCATCGGCTGCTCTTGAAACGCTAGCTATCATCGCGTACAAGCAACCGATTTCCCGTATGCAGGTATCTGCAATACGAGGGGTAAATGTTGAAGCCGTCATCCGAACGTTACAACAACGAGGCTACATCGGGGAGGTCGGGAAAGACCCTGGCCCTGGGAATGCGGTTTTGTTTGGAACAACGTCTCTTTTCCTTGAAAGGCTCGGCCTCAACGCCCTTTCTGACCTTCCTCCACTCGCTGATTTCGTGCCAGGTGCTGACGTTGTTGAGGCTTTGGAAGGTGGTTTACGGCCCGAAGGATTTGAGGACAGAACTGAGATGATGGCCGGTGAACCGCAAAGTGATGTTCGTAGTGAAGACTGACCTGTAGATAGGTGTATTTTGGAAAGCGCTAATGAGCAGGAGGAGAAACTCCAGAAGGTTCTTGCGCGCATGGGAATAGCGAGTCGGCGCGTTGTTGAAGAGTACATACTTGACGAGCGTGTGCAGGTAAATGGCGAAATAGCGCACATCGGCCAACGAGTAAATATTACTGAAGACGAGATTTTATTTGATGGGACACCAATCAGAATGAAACCTGATCTGGTTTATTACTTACTGCATAAACCGGTAGGTGTTATCTCAACAGCGAAAGACCCTCAGGGGCGTGAAACTGTTATTGATTTGCTTCCTACCGAACCAAGGGTATTTCCAGTCGGGCGGTTAGATAAAGAAAGCGAAGGGTTGTTGATCGTCACTAACGATGGTGACCTAACGTATCGTTTAACTCATCCATCGCATGGGGTTGAGAAAGAATATTTAGCGGCAGTGGAAGGGAGAGTTTCTCGAGGCAACCTTAGGAAACTCCGTGAAGGGATAGAACTAGAAGATGGAATGACTGCCCCAGCGAAGGTTTCTCAGGTGGATGATGGCGTTGTGAAAATCATCATCCATGAAGGGAAGAACCGTCAAGTTCGCCGAATGTTTCAGATGATCGGACATCCAGTAAAGAGGCTTGTCCGGACTAGGATAGGAAACCTCGTTGATCACAAACTCCAATCTGGGCAATGGCGGTTATTGGATGCTTTGGAATTGCTTGATTTTGAACGAGCAACTGTTCTCATTGAAGACGATGCAGATGATCAAGCTGAAAAATAGCTATGGCTTCCTCGGAAGTGGCAGTAGTATCGCTTTCAAGGCAAACATTGGTGTAAAAGCTTAGAAGGGCAGAAATGCAAAAAACAGCAGGAATAATTGGCCTCGGGCTTATCGGAGGTTCAATAGGTCAAGCTCTTCGAGAAAATGGTTGGGAAGTCGTCGGCGCCGATAGTGACAGTTCCAGAGTCGCTGATGCTATAGAAATCGGAGCTATTGACCGCATGGGATCCATGGAAGGAACAGATATCGTTTTTGTTGCTACCCCAGTAGGTTCTATCGTTGCCTCAGTCCAGCAGGCAATGAATGAGGGAGCTTCAGTGGTTACAGACGTAGGAAGCGTGAAAGGCAGAATCGCCAAAGAGATAACCGATACACGATTCGTTCCAGGGCACCCTATGGCAGGAAGCGAACAAGAAGGTATCAACGGGGCAAGGCCCGACCTTTTTCGAGGGGCGGCTTGGGTCCTAACACCAGGGGACAACACAGATGATGCTAGTTTCGCCACGGTCCGGTCAACTATTATTTCATTAGGTGCAGACGTTGTTGTCATTGACCCAGACTCGCATGATGAATTGGTCGCCGTAGTTTCACATGTCCCTCACTTAACCGCAGGATCCTTAATGCGAATTGCAGATAATCACTCCCAAGAACATCGACCGCTTCTTCGGCTAGCTGCAGGTGGTTTCAGAGACATGACGAGGGTAGCTGCCGGCCATCCCGGCATATGGCCAGATATTTGCATGGATAACGCAACCGCTATCACAGCAGTGATTGACGAAGTGATCATGTCATTACAAGAAACACGGGAGTTGATATCCCAAGAAAACAGGAACGCATTATTAGAGAAACTGCAACAAGCGAGAACTGCTCGAGTCAATTTGCCGACGGGAGTTCCCGAAGATGTCGAACTAGCTGTTGTGAGGGTCCCTGTCCTTGACCAGCCAGGAGAGTTGGCAAGTCTCACACGCTTAGCTTCTGAAATAGATGTGAACATTTACGATTTGGAAATAGCGCATTCTAGCGAAGGGCAAAAGGGTGTCGTGATTATGGTTGTCCCAGCTGAGAAAAGCGAACGTTTGCTAGGTGGACTGATGGCCAACGGATATCGACCTTCTGTGAGAACGATGGAGTAGACATGCTTTCCATTGACCCGTTAACGAAACCGCCAAATACTGACCTACAGTTACCAGGTTCCAAAAGCATCACGAACAGGGCGCTTGTCTTGGCATCATTAGCTAAGGGAACATCGACGCTTCGTAGAGTGCTCTTTGCCGAAGACACACGAGCAATGATCGATTGCCTGAAAAAACTTGGTGTGAACATTGCAACTGATGAAGTTAATGAAGAAATTGTTGTCACTGGTTGTGACGGTCAATTGCATTCTGACGGAGACCCACTCTGGGTACGTCAAAGTGGAACCACTGCACGCTTTATCATGCCTCTCGCAGCCCTGGCACAAACAGAGATCCTGATCAATGGGGATCCACAAATTCTTAAGCGCCCACATGGCGAACTATTTGATGCTCTAAAAAAAATGGGAGTTGAAATAAGCTTTGACGGAGAAGAGAACCACCTTCCTGCAAGAATCAATGGAGCAGGCTTACATGGTGAAAAACTGCGTGTCAATGCCGAACAGTCAAGTCAATATATTTCGGCTTTGCTCCTCTCCGCTCCCTGCATGCCAAACGATACGACGCTCATTCTTGACGGTAACGCAGTTTCTATGCCCTACCTTCAAATGACACTTTCGATGATGAACTCATTTGGAGCTGACGTTGAGGAAGTGGATAAAAATCAATTTCACATACGTTCAACAGGCTATACGGCCAAGAATTATGAGATCGAGCCAGATGCTTCAACTGCCTCATATTTTTTTGCTACAGCTGCATTAAGTGAAGGACGGGTAAAAGTTCAAGGGCTAGGGAAAACATCTATCCAAGGCGATATTGAATTTGTTGACCTTCTGGAACAAATGGGTGCCGAAGTGACCCGCAGCGAACAAGAAATTGAAGTACGGGGAACCAATGTTCTTCAAGGCGTGCACGCATCAATGAAAAACATTTCTGATACAGCGCCTACTCTCGCAGTAGTAGCACCTTCGGCATCAACTCCGTCATCTGTTTCTGGTATCGGATTTATCGCTTATAAAGAATCTGACCGTATCGCAGCAGTCATCACAGAATTGCAAAAACTTGGAATTGAAGCAGAAGATAATGGCGATGGCTTCACTATCCAACCTGGGACAGTCAAACCGGGGCTGGTGCATACCTATGATGACCACCGTATAGCAATGGCCTTTACCGTGTTGGGGCTCGTATCTAGCGGCGTAACTCTTGACGGCCCAGAATGCGTTACGAAAACAGCACCAGACTTTTTCGAATACGTAGATCAACTTCGATTAGAGGGGGACCAAGAACTCGCTATCCTTGCCATAGATGGACCTGCGGGATCCGGGAAAACATCGCTTGCGAAAAGGATTGCCAGCGAAACAGGACTTGAGTACTTAGACACTGGGGCGATGTATCGCAGTGTTTCTGCAAAGGTTATTGAAGAGGGAATAGATCCAGAAGATAAGGAACTGGTGGTCGCTATAGCGAATCGGATCTCAATCGTGTTTGAGGGCGACGAGGTCTTTGTAGATGATGAAAGACTTACTGAAACGATCCGTAGCCCAGAAGTCAATGCTGTTGTCAGTTATGTTGCGGCAAACCCTGGAGTTCGTTCTATTCTTCGACGTGCACAAAGAAGTTGGGCGCGCAAAAGAGGGGGAGGTGTCCTAGAAGGGAGAGATATAGGAACTGTGGTTTTCCCTCGGGCGAGACTAAAGGTGTATGTGACAGCAACTCCTGAAGAGCGGGCCAAACGAAGGAGCCTTGAATCAGGTCGTCCGATGGAAGAGATTCTTGACGAGATCATGGGAAGAGACAAGATCGATAGTTCTCGAATAGATTCGCCTCTGTCAATAAGTAATGATGCATTGATGGTTGACAGCACGGGAAAAACAATAGATGAAGTCGCAGAAGAAATCCTAAGAAGTTTTCATGTCTGACGCACTCTCAGAAGTACGTAACGTTGTGGATCAGAAACCTCCTTTTCTCTCAATCGTTTCCTATGTTTTTATTAAGTACCTCGCACGGATCGCATTTTTCTTGTACTTCCGCACCTATGTTCGCAACGCGAAAGCTCTTCCCAAAACTGGGCCAGTGATTTTCTCACCAATACATCGTTCTAATCTTGATGTTCCCATTGTCGGCTCCAATATACGAAGGAAATTGCATTACCTTGGGAAAGGTTCACTCATGGCAAACCGGTTTTCAGCCTGGGTTCTTCGTGGATGCGGGTGTATCCCACTTGATCGGGATTCTCGAGCAGATAAATTAGCGTTAGATGCTTCCCTCAAGGCTCTCAAAGAAGGAAAAACTCTAGCCGTTTTCCCAGAAGGGGAACGCAAATCAGGTCCAGAGGTTTTCCCTATGTTAGATGGGGCAGTTTGGCTATCGGCGAAAGCTAATGCTCCTATCCTTCCAGTGGGCATAGGAGGTTCTGAGCGAGCGATGCCGAAAGGAAAATACATTCCGAAACCCAGAAAAGTCGTGATCTTGTATGGTGATTTAATTCCTGCTCCGCAACCGCAAGAAGGGGCGAAGCGAGTGGCGCGAAGTGAAATTCGGAAATATTCTGAAGAGCTTCGGGTTATCCTTCAAGAACTATTTGACGAAGCCCAAGAGATAGCTGGGTCTCCGAATAAGAAACTTTAAAGAAGTGTTGTTAAAACTTCGGAAGCACCTATCGATCGATCTTCGTTAGAAGGAGTTGCTTCACCATCGGTTAACCCTAAGTTGGCGAAAAAGCCGATAGCGGTTATCAGCGGGCGTAACTCTCGAGGTGGAGGAAAGTATTCTTCCTCAGTGACAAAATTTAGTTCTTCAACGCCACGTGACGGAGCTAGTTGCGAAATGACTTCTTGAACGAGTTCTTCAGGGGCTGATGCCCCAGCGGTCACCCCAACAACCCCTGTCAGTGTTTTGGGGACCTCTTCAGCTTGGTTGACCCGGTAAACTCCCTCGCACCCAACTTCTCGAGCGAGCCGTTCTAAGGCTCGAGTGTTTGAAGAGTTGGCAGAACCAATCACAATGACACTGTCGCACTTTTCAGCTATGGACATAAGAGCACCTTGACGGTTTGTCGTAGCGAAACATAAATCACTTCGGCCGGGAATGGAAAGTGTTGGGAACCGTTGTTGTGCTGCGTTAAGGATCGATGACCAGTCTCGGTGGCTGAGCGTGGTTTGCGCGAGTAAGGAAACTGATTCTTCAAAAATTGGTAGTTCTGAAATCTCCTCAACGGATTCCACACGGTAGGTAGAAGAAGGGGCAACGGCCATGGTGCCAACCGCTTCTTCATGGCCTTGATGGCCAATGTAAATAATTTTGTGACCTTTCTTAGATCGGACTTTAACTTCGTGGTGGACTTTCGTAACTAATGGGCATACAGCATCAACAAGGAAACGATTCCCTTCACGTGCTTTGGTTACGACCGTTGGTGCTGAACCATGGGCGCTTAACATTACCGGAGAACCTTCGGGGACCTCTTCGATATCATCAACGAAGATGACTCCAAGTGATTGGAAACGTTCAACCACGATTTTATTGTGGACAATTTCGTGGTAACAGTACACGGGGGCGGGGAAGGCGCGAACCATCCAAGTCAACGCTTTAATAGCCATTTCAACACCAGCACAGAAACCCCGTGGAGCAGCGAGAAGAACCTTATCAACGGCCATATATATAGTCTGACGTGACAAAACCTAATTCCTACGTTAATTGAAGGATATTTACGCCTTCACCATCTTTTTGTGATGCATCCCTTTAGAGACTTTGCCGAATAACCTGAGAGTATGTCTACAGCAAGAGTAATTGACGTCTATCCGGGTTCACCCGCTGATCTCGCAGGAATTAGTGTTGACGACGAAATTCTTTCCCTGAATGGAGAGATACTTCGAGACGTTATTCGCTACCAAATCCTGACAGATGAACCTGATCTTGATATTTCCCTTAATAGAGGAGGTATCAGCCTTGACGTGCGCATTGCCAAGCAACCGGGGCAACCTCTTGGAGTGGAAGTGCATTCAGCGGTATTTGATCAGGTAAGAACGTGTGATAATCACTGTGAGTTCTGTTTCATCTACCAATTACCCAAAGGGCTTAGGAAAAGCTTGTATCTGAAGGACGATGATTATCGGCTCTCATTTCTGTATGGAAATTTTACGACACTCACCCGATTCACAGAGGCGGACCTTGAACGAGTCGTTACGGAAGGCCTGTCGCCTCTTAACGTAAGCATTCATGCCACTGATCCTGAAGTTCGTAATGAAATGCTTCGTAACCGGCGTGGAGGCCCAAGCCTTCGGTGGCTGAAAGCGCTTTTGGATCACGACGTTTGCGTTCATGGTCAGGTCGTTGTCTGTCCTGAAATAAACGATGGAGCGGTACTTGAGGACACGCTCTGCACGATCTTTGAACAGTATCGTTCTATGCGTTCGCTTTGTGTTGTGCCTTTAGGGGTAAGCAGGCACTCAACGGAGCAAAGAATGCGCCCCCACACAAGCGGCGAAGCGGAGAGGGTTCTGTCAATAGTGGAGGAGTGGCAGCAAACTTTTCTCCGCCATGAAGGAAGAATGGTTGTGCATGCGGCCGATGAATATTATTTGATCGCCGGACGTGAGTTTCCGCCAACAGAGCACTATGACGGGTTTGACATGTACGAAGATGGGGTAGGGATAGTCCGTACTTTTGAACGCGAATTCAATGGTGAAGTGCATGAAGCAACGAACACAGCTTCAGGTTTTTTCGCATGGGTCGATGGAGCGCCACCTGAAGGCTACCGATCTATCCGCAACCCAGAATCAACAGTTGCGTTCCGGCCCAAAAAAAACAGTCCGGTCGGGATACTCACTGGAGAGTACGGTGCGCGAACGCTCTCACCTCTCATAGAATCACTAGGGAAAAGAAACGTGCGCATAATCCCAGTCGTAAATAACTTTTTTGGCGGGAATGTGGCAGTGGCTGGCCTTCTCGTCGGCGAAGATATCGCAAAAACATTAGAAGCAGAACCTGAAGGCCACCGATACCTCCTACCCGATGTGTGCCTTTCGAAAGGGAAATTCCTTGATGGAATGACACCAGCTGACTTGCCCCGACCAGTCGAAATTATTCGCACTGATGGGATTGCTCTACGCGAAGCATTAGGAATGGCCTCATGAATAGTTCCCCCGTAGTAGCAGTTGTTGGCCGCCCAAATGTTGGGAAATCAACCCTCGTGAATCGAATCATTGGACGACGGGAAGCAATCGTTGAAGAACGCCCTGGCGTGACCCGTGACCGAAACGAATTTGATGTTGATTGGGCCGGCTATGACTTCACTCTGGTTGATACCGGCGGTTGGCTCCCGAAAACTCGAGAAGCAAAAGGCCTTGACGATAAAGTCAGTCAGCAAGCTGAATATGCTATTCGTGAAGCTGACGTCACAATTTTTGTTATTGATGCAAGAGTCCGACCCACTACAGAAGATGCGCTGATAGCGGAAATGCTCCGAACCCGTGAAAAACCGACATTCCTTGTCGCGAATAAAGTTGATGATGCCAGTCACGAATTAGGTATGTGGGAATACCTATCTATGGGACTTGGAGATCCAAATCCTGTTTCAGCACTTCACGGCAGAGGCACAGCAGACCTACTTGACCTAGTCGTAGAGCAACTTCCAGAAATGCAGGAAGTTTCTCAAGATGACGAAGAGGGAGATGAAGACGAACTGATGGTGGCGATAGCGATTGTTGGACGCCCCAATGTCGGCAAATCAACACTCTTTAATGCACTGATCGGCGAGGACAGGGCAGTGGTGCATAATGAAGCTGGAACGACCCGTGACGCGATCGACACTATTGTCGAAACCGATATAGGGAACATAAAATTTGTTGATACGGCTGGGATGCGCAGAAAAGCGAAAATTTCGGAAGACACAGAATTCTACTCACTTGTTCGCGCTCTGAAAGCCATTGACAAAGCAGATGTAGCTCTACTTGTCATTGATTCAACAGTAGGTGTCACGCATCAAGATCAGCGTTTGTCAGAAAGGATAGATGCTGCGGGTTGCCCGGTTGTTGTCGTGTTTAATAAATGGGAACTGGTTGATACGGATGAACGTGAAGTTCTTGTTGAACAAGTTGAACGTAAACTCGGTTTTCTTGGCGATCCGCCGATAATGAAAACCTCGGCCTTGTCAGGGAAAGGCGTTCACCGGCTATATCCGATATTGGCTGAAACAATAACTAATTATCATCGGAGAGTACCAACTAGGGAAGTGAATCTCGTGATTAGGCGTGCCCAATCAGCCCATCCAGCTCCTGGAGGGGCCCGCGTCATGTATGCGATACAAGGCGCTGCTGAACCACCAACATTTACGTTGTTTGTGAATAGGAAAATTCCTAGAACCTATGTGCGGTACATAGAAAATCAATTGCGGGAACAACTTGATCTTGGGTCAGTTCCTATCAAAATACGGGTTCGAAACAGAAACAATTAATGCCTCTGAACAGGCAAAACGTGTCATTTCGTGAAAAAATGTGCGTCAGATGGGCGGAAATCGGTTACGAGCGTCGGATGAAGGTAGCCTTTAAGGTATGGAAACACCATTTCTTATTGCGTTAGCGGTTTTATCTGTAGGGGCTGCGTATGCGTGGAGTCGGTCAGCGCGTCTGCGACTACGCCTTCTTGCCCGGCTTGAAGCTGATCTGCATGATCTCGCTGAACTTGATTCAGTTGCGCAACGCAAAGCTATTGCGTTAACTCGCGGCGATTACCGTCGAGACGTGCACGCAGTCATGATCTACATCCTGATCGGAATGGCTTCGCTCATAGTGGCATTAACAGATTCTTTCGCCGCCGTAGGCCTATACGCGTTACTTGCCATACCCGCTATCTTTACGTTGTTGTATAACCGGAATGCTGTTCGGGAAGCCCGATTGAGCGAAGAACGATTCGAAATGGAAAAACGGGCTGAAGAGGCATTGAATCAGGAAACGCTGGCACCCCGTGCATGGGCAAGCCGTCTCGCTCCAGATGAACTCCCAGATTTTTCTGGGTTTGAAGTTGGACGCATTTACCAAGCTGGAACTGGACTTATGGCAGGTGACTTTTTTGACCTGTTCAAAGTAAGCGAATCCCGACTAGTCGCCGTCGTTGGGGATGTTGCCGGTCATGGAATCGAATCAAGCATCACCGCTTTCCAAGCAAAATATCTTCTCCGCGTGTTCCTGGCCCAATTCCGTGACCCTGCACAAGCGTTAGAGGAACTCAACGCGCAAATGGCAGGAGGGGAACGAATAGAAGAATTCATCTCTCTCGTTGTCGTGATCTTCGATACTGAAGCTGGCACTCTCCGCTTTGCTTCAGCCGGTCATCCAGCAGCTTTCCTCTGGCATGAACGAGAAGTAAGACCATTGAAAGCCACAGGACCGCTTCTGATGCTCAACCCTAATGCGACGTATTTGAGTCGTGAAATCCCGTTGGAAGCTGGTGACATGATTCTCATGTACACCGACGGATTAGCGGAAGTGCGCAACGGCGAAGACTTGTTCGGAGAAGACCGGATAGCGCAACATATCACCCGTGACCCTGGCATAGCACCAGAAGTACTTGCGAAAACACTCCTAGAATCAGCGCGGGATTTCTCTCGAGAGGCAATGGAAGACGACGTAGCTATTTTGGCGATCCGACGCGAATAGGTTTCCGTAATGCCTTGGTGTGAAACATGCGACAAGTTCCATAATCCTGCGACCATTGACGAAACCGGCACCTGCCCGGAGTGCGGAGCCACTGTAGAAATAGGTGAATTAGCCCAACATGTAGAAGAGGAAACTGTGAAAGTACCATGGCATTTCTGGGTTGGAGTAGCAGCAGTCATCGCATATTTGGGTTGGCGCGTGATTCAAGGAGTTGGCTTACTCTTCTGGTAAACAGTAGATGGCAGCAATGTTCTTAGCTACGATGAGTGACTTAACCAAACGGGCTGTGGCGCAGCTTGGTTAGCGCGTCGGTCTGGGGGACCGAAGGTCGGAGGTTCAAATCCTCTCAGCCCGACCAAACAAAGATTTCACAGTGGGGCAAAGAAAATTGTCGCACCCGAATGATAAAGTGCTGACATGACGCAGCCAGACCTTTCTCCGAGCCTCGTAACTCAATGGGCTGGGTGCGAGAAATTCCTAGATAAGGAAATCCAAAGACGAAAGAAAAATAATACTCCCGACCATTTAAGTGAAACTTTCTTTAATGAAGATGATGGGCGAACTATGCCAAGGAATTTCACTGAAATGCTATTCAAAAAAGGATTGTTGCATGAGAAACAATGCTTTGAGCGGTATAAAAGCGTTTACCCACCTGACAAAATCCTAGATTTAACTGTTGATTCTGAAAATCGACCCAGAACCTGGACAGAGTGGATAGAACGAGTCGGCAATCCATTTGAACATGAAAATGAATATGAAATCATCTTTCAGATGCCGTTCAAATTTAATGGCATGCGTGGAATCGCTGACTTCCTTGAAAGGAGAGTCTACGAAGAAAAAGATGAGTCAGGAAATATTGTTGAAAGGGTGTGTTATGAGCCTGTTGATTCAAAACTGACAAGGAATGCAGCGAAAATCTCACATATTAAGCAATTGCTTTTTTATACCGAAGCGATAAAGGAAGCATTCAATCCAAAGATCACTCCTAAAGAAATCCATGTAGCGCTAGGAACTCAAAGCAGCTCAAACGAGGAGAATGAGGCCAGGGTAGCTGGGCTTCCAGCACTCCAATCATTCGCAACAGACAAGTACAGGTGGCAATGGGATAGGACTCGTGAACAGCTCCACCACATAGTAAACCTTGACGATGACGAACTAGAAAACCGGTCAAAAGCAAAATGGTGTTCATCTTGCACATATTGTAAATTTTTAGCTGACTGCAGTGAGGATTGGGGAGACGATCCGGTCCATGAAATTACTGGCATTCTTGAAACCCATATGGAGGCACTCAAAAAATATGGTATTGACAGAGTAGCTAAACTTGCATTGCTTCCTAAAGAATGCATTCCAGAGTTTGAAGAGAAATATGATTTTCGTGACGAAAACCACGAACATTTTCAAGAACTTGTTGAAATATTAGAAAACCGGGTGGGAGCCACAACTGAAGAAATTAGAAGTGAATGGGAAAGCAGCGTGGATTTAGATGACTTTGAATTGGATCCGTATTCCTTAACGAGGCTGTGGAGGCAGGCTCGTTTGCAAACCATAAAGAGAGAAACAGCTATTTGCCCACGATGCGAGCAAAGAGTCGCTGAAACTGACAGTCAATGTCAAAATGAAGCATGTAAGGAAGAACTCAGAATTGAAGAAATTGACGAAAACGGAAATAAAGATGAAAAACAAGCACAAGGGGAAGGGTTAGTCCTTGCTAATTTTTTCTCGAAACACGAGATGCGAGAGAAAATGCAGGCTCGAGGCGAAAAACCTGACGTTGCCGATTGGCAGCTGGAAGAGTCATTATTGCATTTGCCAGAAATGAATGACTCTGATATTTATCTAGATTTTGAAGGCCACCCTTTCTGGACAATCGAAGAAGACATCATTTTCTTATTTGGGTACATAGTGAAAGAAGAAGGTGAATGGGAATATAAATACCTTGAATCTCATGATGATGAGGGTAATCCATCAAAGGAAATGGAAGCTCGGAGAGTTGAAGAGCTCATAAATTTTTTCTATGACCGGACTCAAGTTCATCCCGAGATGAAGGTGTATCACTACAACCACACGGAACGGCATCTTTTAGCTCAGTTAAGCGGTTCTGAAAATCCGATGTTGAACATTCTTGCAGCCTTCGGACAACACGCTTCATCCAATGACGAATTCTTTCAAAATGATGTAAGTACTCCAAGCGGAAAATTGAACAAGATGATCAGCGAAGGCGTGTTCGTGGATTTGCTCGCTGTTATCCGTAACAGTTGTCAGGTGGGATGTAAGGGGTTCAGCCTCAAAAAACTTGAACAACTCGCAGGTTTCCAGCGAGGGGAAGGTGCAGACTTAGATGTAATAGTTCCAGTAGAAGATGAAAAAATGTCCTTGAATGAGTTAGGACTATCCGCGACGTCTGAAAATTCTAATGAGGAAAGCTCTGGTGACATATCGGCAGGTGCTGGGGCTGTATATGAGTATGAGTTGTATGCGAATTATGAAAGATATGTGGATGCTAATGGTGACCCATTAGAAAGAGACGATGAACGCCTAGACCGAATTAGGCAATATAACAAGGATGACGTAGAAGCCACTAGAGAAGTGCATGCATGGTTGTTGCAAGAACGAGCGAAACTTGATGACATCTCATTTCAGAAAGCAAGATATGAGCGCCCAGTAGGAGAAGTTAGTGAAATAGGGGAACAAATTCAGGCCGTGCAGGAAATATTAGTAGAGAGAGTTCAAGGTATTTATGGAACTTGAAGAAAACAAAATAAAAGAAATAGAAAGATTGAGACTTTTGTTTCATTTACCTGAGTTTTGGGAAAAAGAATCCGCCGTAAGACACATGGAAGCGCTCAGGGCAATTGAGAGTAAAGATAGGAATGCTGACACTGTTCTTGTGGTGGATAGGTATGTAGGTGCTGGTGAAGATCCTGAAAAGATAATATTCAAATTCGTTGGAAATCAGAAGCTTGCACCTAAATGGTCCGGTAGTGCAACTATCTTTCTCGTATTAAATGATGGGTCTCCCTACTGGACTAGTTTAAGTAATTTCAATCCAGAAAAAAGAGAAGTAACAATTAAATGGACATTAAAGGACAGTAATGGTGACAGAGATTCTGGAACGAATCAGACTGACTTAGAACTTGCTGATCCAGATCTTTATTTAAGCGGAGTTGGGGCAATGAGTCTTTGGGATAATTTCAGGGACCGGAAAAACCATTCTCGTTCCTTGCTAAATGTGGTAAACGACTATCTCAACAATGATGTTCCATCAGCGGCAAGGGAAATAATTAAGAATAATGCTCCTAGGGTTGTCGGGATAAATGATTTCTGCGCCAGTGATAATGGGGATTTTATAAAACCAGCTTTGAAAGCTGTAGAGAATTTGGAAAGGTCGTATCTTCCTATTCAAGGACCTCCCGGAACTGGGAAAACTTTTCTTGGTTCGCATCTCATCAGTAGATTATTAACCAAAGAAACGAACAAGCCCCGCATAGCGATCGTCGCTCAGAGTTGGGAAGCTATCAACAATCTTTTTGAAGCAACCATTGACCGGCTAGTAGAAGATTTGGACGCTGAATCTGAGTTGAAAAATAAAGAAATTCTACTCCTTCACAGAAATGGTCCTAAGAATATATTTAAGAAAAGAAACAGATCGTTATTTTCTTTAGAAACAGTGAAGACGCCAAATGGTGAGAAAAGGAGAAAGGTTAAATTCGAAAAAATTAATGACATAGAAAATACTGAGCCGGAATGGTTCTACACAGACCCAGAAACTGGCCAAAACGTATCTTTACCTAATGGGCCTGAGAAAGGAATCGATTTGTACAGCGACGTGCACCTACTTGCGACGACTTCATGGTTCCTCGTTAATTCAGAAATGCGGGAAGCCTGCAGGTCAGATAGCTATGGTGATGACTTCAAGTTTGACTACATATTTATTGATGAAGCCGGACAGTATTCTTTGGCAGAAGCCCTCGCTATTTCCCATGCCACAAAAAATATTGTTCTACTCGGGGATCCTAAGCAACTTCCACAAGTGGTGAAGGCTAGTCATGAAGGTGGGGCAGATCTCAGCGTCATGGAATATTTAATCGGGAAGGATAAAAATGTTGATTCATCTAAAGGTTTCTACCTAGATACTACCTGGAGGATGCGTCCCGAAGTGGCAACGTATATCTCTGAGCAATTCTACGACCATAACTTGGACTGGAAAAAAGAAATCTGTAATAAGCGAGAAATATTGGGAGTACGGAACGGGTTATATTTTTCTGAAGTCAAGCATGAAGAATGTTCCCGATCATCAAAGGCGGAAGCTGAAAAAGTCGTTGAGATCGTTGAAGATCTCCGGACTATGACATTTAAGGATTCCTCTGGTGATATAGCGATAGAACGCATGGTAGCTGAGAGTGATTTTATGGTCGTCGCTCCATTTAACGAACAACTCGGAATGTTGACTTCAGAGCTCGTGAAGAAAGGCCATTCGGGTGTTCGCGTTGGGACTGTAGACAAATTCCAAGGACAAGAGGCACCTATAGTTATTTACTCCCTTACTTCTTCAAATAAAGAAGAAATTCCAGCTGGTCGTACGGAGTTTCTTTTTATGCCGAATCGGACAAATGTTGCTGTCAGCAGAGCTCAGTGTTTAGCGGTAGTAGTTGGTGCAAAAGATCTTATAGATACGCAGCCAAAAACGATTTCGGAGATGGAAGCGTTGAACAATCTGTGCCGTGTCTTTCAGGATGTAGAAGAAGGAAAGGGGATTTCTTGCGAATGGCCGGCAACTAATTCTGTCATTCAATCTACGTAAACAATGTTTCTGGTCCGGCAAGTTCAAATCCTTCGCCTGGAGGTCCAGGGGTTGAGTAGTAACCAAGTACGGGGCCGCCTTGTGCGTAGCCCATCAGGCTTCTGAGTTCGGGGGGGAGTTCCTTGGCTATTTCAGGGGGGCAGGAAAGGTATTGGTTTTCTTCTTGTCGTAACCAGGTGAGGGTGTAATGCAGCAGCACAGCTAAGCGGTACTCATTTTGCGTTGTATTTTTTCCGCCGCCGTGCATAACCGACCCGTTGTAAACCATGACGGACCCTGCAGGCATCGTTGCAAGAACAATTTCATCGTCGTTAGGATGCCGGTCTTTATCCCATGTATGTGAACCGGGAACTATTTGCGTAGCCCCGTTCGTTGTTGTGAAATCGGAAATCGCCCATATTGTGCTAAATTGTGTTTCAATTGACCGGTTAACGTACCCGCCCCAAACGCCACGGTCACGGTGTAAGACTTGCGGGTCTTCATCCGGTCCGATGCATATGGCTTGAGTGAAATGCAACTGATACCCATTCGAATACGGTGCCAGATACGTTCCGCATAAAGAATTGATAAGCGGATGGAGAGCTAATTCACGGCATTTTGGTGAACGGGCCATCAACGCCCCAATCCTTTTAGTTTCGAAACCCCAAAAAAGGTTCTCACCTGGTGGAGAAGCATCTACATATGGAGAAAGATCAGACCTGACCTGGTCAAGGTCTTCATTGTTGAGAATCCCTTCAATGATCACTCCGCCGTCTCGGTTAAGAATTTCCAAAAGTTCATCTTCTGAATCCTCAACCGTCTTGTGTTCTAAGCCCATAATTTCGTTATGCTCGTTTCGCCCCAACCAGAACAACAACGAGGACCGCCGGCTTGTCAGTCCGGTTCCTCCACGCATGACGAGTACCATTCTGAACAACAGTATCACCAGGCCTAAGCGTCACTTCAGCGCCATCATCGAGTTCAAGAACGACTTCACCGGAGATAACGAATTCATAATCAACCGTGTCAGTCGTGTGCATCCCTAAATTTTCCATTTCAAGATGATCAACCATCCCTGGCAACTTCTGCTCGGCTTCCGCAAATGCTGCTTCAATATCAAAGTTCTCAGGAAGCATCGAGTCTTCCGTGTCGGGTTGCACAGTAAAGATTCCAAATCGGAACCCTCCCAAAGGGGGAAAGTAGGTTGTATGAGCTGGCATACTTCCATCATCGGGGAATGTTGGAGCTTCATCTCCTCCCCATAAAGTAAACCATTCCGCACCGGGCAACATCTCAAGCGTGGTGGGCTCTACGACTTCATCACTCGCGAAAATTGCTTTCCCTTGGTTATTATGGCCAGTAACTACTCTACGAACACCCATGGATCCTCCTCAATGGATAACTAATGTTCCTAGTAAACTAACGCATTTTTCGAATATAGGCGATTACGACATGCCCTCATACACCTGTACAATCATCGGAAGGGGGAAACGTGTTTAAGAGAGCAATCAAGCAACCGTTAGAAGAAGATCTCTCCTTGCCTGCGCCTAAATGGGATAACCCTCCTGTGGAACCACATCCGTTAAACGGTGACAGGTACACGTCCAAAGTGTTCTATGAGCAAGAATGGGAATCAGTCTGGGCAAAATCATGGCTGTTGCTGGGGCGCGAAACCGAAATTGAAGAACCCAACTCCTACCAGGTTGAGAATGTGGGGCCAGAATCTGTAATCATGGTTCGCCAATCCGACCACTCCATAAAAGCCTTTTATAACGTATGCCAACATCGAGGTTCCCGACTGACGTTCTCAAGAGATGGGGAAACACAGGCATTTACCTGCCCATATCATGGCTGGCAATATGCGACAGATGGGAAACTCATAGCAGCCCAAGATCCTGAAGATTTCCCGAGAAACCCGTGTGAACATGTAACGCTCATAGAACTTAAATGTGATGTTTTCGCAGGCTTTATTTGGGTAAACATGGACCCTGACTGTATCCCGTTGCGTGACTACCTTGGCCCAATATGTGATGATTGGGAACGTTACACCCCCAATGAATGGAATCGTTTCACAGCCATGACAGTAAATGTTCCCTGCAACTGGAAAGTCTTACAAGACAATTTCTGTGAGTCCTATCATCTGCCGACAGTGCACCCGCAGCTACGCGAATCGCATGAAGAAAGTTACGAGAAAACAACATTCGATATGTGCTTAGAAGGCCATAGCCGCATGGTGATGCTGGGAGCGACCCCCTCAGCGACCCAATACGGGCCAGAGCCCCCGCTAACCGATGGATTAGCAGACAGGCTTAAACTCTGGGATCTTAATCCCGATGACTTCAAAGACCGCCCTTTAGAAGCAAGGCGAGCTTTACAAGAACAAATGCGAATCGTGGGGAAAGAACGAGGCCATGATCATTACGACAATCTCCGTGACGAACAACTCACCGACGCACACATGTACAACGTATTTCCCAACTGTTCCCTAACATTTGGAGCTGATGGCGTACTCCTTCAACGTATGACCCCACATCCAACTGACCCAGAACAATGCGTTTTCGACCACTGGTACTACGCCTTCACACCATCTTCAGGCGAAGAACTTCTCCGAGCACAAACTAATGTCCGAGTTGACGCTGAGAACACGGAACAACAATTCTTCAACTACGGTGACAGGCCAATGGGAATTATCCCAGATCAGGACGTCGCTATTACCACCGGTCAGCAATTGGGTCTCCGATCACGAGGATTCACTAGAGCGACAGCATCAGGGCAAGAAGACAGAATAAGTTGGTTTCACCAAACCATCGACGAATACATGCAAGGGCAACGACCCTAGAAAGGCAAACATGGAAGAAAAATGGTTCACCGACCATCCACCAAGCGAACGATATCCGCACTGTACGCGGGCAAATGCTGGAGAAGTATTGCCGACTCCAGCAAGCCCCTTCGGCCAAACCTACGGCTGGGATAATGCCATAGGGCATGGTTTCCAAGAAGCATCAATTGTCATGGGAGCCTATGAAGCCGATGATTACCGTGACGGGAAACCAGAAATGGTGACATTCTTCGGCGGTTACTTCTACATCAACATGTCTTGCGTCAGAATGCAAGCAGTCAGAAACCCAGCGATCACTGTTGATCAATTGGACTTAGCGTTCTTCGGGGATCGGCCAGACACCCCACCATACGAACCACACCCCTTAGATGAGAAACCACACCTGCAAGCAAAAATAGATGAACACATGCAATTTGTGCTGACCACCTCGGTATGGCCAGAACTCGATGAAGAAAAAAAACAAGCCGAAGGCATACGAAAGGCAAGACCAGTCTTAGAACAACTATCTGATACCGAAATAGTGGCAAGACTCCGCGATTTACATCCTATTATTCGTGAATTCACGACAAACCAGATGGTTACCGCTACATCCAGCGGAATTCCACCGGGCATGCTCGCAGCTGTGGCAGAAGCAATAGGTGACCCCACAATGCCAATGCGAGTCCTTGCCGGACTCGGAGATGTAGATTCGGCAGCACCCTCTTTCGCTCTTTGGGAACTATCACGACTTGTCCGTGACAACGAAGACCTAACTGAAGCTTTCAATGAAGGCATAGATGGACTTCTTCAAAGAATTGATACTTTACCTTCTTCATCTAGTACGCAATTCATTGAAAATTTTAATGACTTTATTTTTAACTATGGCTCTCGAGGCCCAAATGAATGGGAGTTAAGCGCCCAAACATGGGAAACGGACCAAACCATTCCGCTGAAAACAATTGACCAAGTCCGAAAACAAAGTGATGACAAAAACCCCGCATTAGGGGCGCAGAAATCAAGTCAGGCACGGGAAGAGCTAGTTGCCAGCGTACGGTCGCAACTAGCTGAGATAGGGGACGAAGAACTCTCCGGAGTTTTTGAAGGAGCACTTGTGGGAGGAAACCAAATGGTTTTCCGAGAAAGAGCCAAAACCAGTCTCGTACGAGTTCTCCATGAAAGCAGAATGGCAATACGCGAACTTGGAAGAAGGCACGCCAATAAAGGAAATATCGGAAACCTTGAGCAGATTTTCATGCTCCTTGATGAAGAACTGGAATCGTTCACAACTGACCCAGCAAGCTTCACAACTACACTCGAAGAACGGTACACGGGTTGGAACCGTTTGTGGGACCTCACTCCACCGTTTTTTCTCCGAGACGGGATAATCCCGCCACTGAGTGAATGGGCCAAAGCCGGCGCAGGCGAAACAGCATCGGTACAAGAAGGAGAAACACTATCGGGTACAGCAGGAAGCCCCGGAGTTGTACAAGGAACAGCGCGAATAGTAACGGATGCAACGAACCCGCCTGATTTACTACCGGGAGATATCATGATTGCTCCTTTGACCGACCCCGCTTGGACTCCTCTTTTTCTCGCCGCCGATGGAGTGGTCGTCAATGTAGGAGGACAAGTCAGTCACGCCGTCATTGTCAGCCGTGAATTGGGGATTCCATGCGTCGTCTCCGTAGAAGACGCGACAGAACGAATAAAAGATGGAACAGTCATAGAAGTAGATGGCACTAAAGGCGAAGTGACAATTATCAGGAATCCGTAATGGGATACGCTGAAAAAAATCGGTGGACCAAGCCAGGGTTAGCTCAAACACCTATTACAGGTGAGCGCTATACGACGAACCAATTCATGCAATTGGAATGGGAACATATCTGGACAAAAGTCTGGTTACTTGTTGGGCGCGCCCCAGAAATACCGCACACAGGCGACTTTTTGGTTGAAAACATCGGACCGGAATCTTTTCTCATTATTAGACAAAACGATGGCAGTATCCGAACTTTCTACAACGTATGCCGGCATCGCGGTTCTCGCCTGATCATGAAATCAGAAGGGAATATTGAAGATATACGATGTCCGTCGTGCGGTTTGATTTGGAACCTTTCCGGCCAGTGTAAACCACTTTCAAACCCTGCAAATGAACAGATCACAGAAGCTAGTAGTGACTTAGCATTGAACGAAGTCCGGAATGAAACACATGCTGGTTTTATCTTCATCACCATGAACGATAATCCATTATCGTTACGAAAATATTTAGGTCCGGTCTGGGATGATTGGGGGAATTATTGCAGCGAGAAATGGACGCGAACCTCGGCTGCGACAGTCGCCGTTGATTGTAATTGGAAAGTTCCTCAAGACAATTCGTGCGAATCATATCATCTTCCCACCGTGCACCCTCAAGGAGAGTATTGGATTGAACACGACTACAAGCAATGCATTTTTGACTGGTGCGATGAAGGGCATAATCGTATGGCAATCAAAATGGGAACTCCAGCAAAATCATTGCAATCAAAAAATCTTATGATCGATGATCAATTAGCAGCGATGCTTTTAGCTTGGGGACTAAACGCTGATGACTTTAACGGACGTGAATATGAAACAAGATTAGCGTTACAGAAAGCTAAAAGAGAGAGAGCGGGCGAACGCGGGTACGACATTAAGGACCTTGATGATGACCAACTCACAGACGCGTATCATTACAACATATTTCCAAACATCACTATCAGTTACGCCGGCTGTGAATACGTATCAATGCAAAGAATGCGCCCACATCCAACAGACCCAACGAAATGCTTTTACGACAATTTCACCTATGGAGCTAAAGGAAGCGAAAGCGATGCAGACCTTGAAGGCCTCGGTGGAAAAGAATGGTTACACGAGGGAAGCGAGCGGCAATTCTTCACGTATGGGGAGCGCCTTATGAATAGGCGTATAGCGGATCAGGATTTAAGCATCGTTACTGGCCAACAACTCGGTCTCGCGTCACGCGGTTACGTTGGAGTGACGTTATCTGGCCAAGAAGACCGAGTGCAACGATTTCACGATGTCATCAACGAACATATAGCGGCAGGGAATTAACCCTTTAAGGCAATCGGCCTATCCCTGGCGCATTCGGCCTTGGAGGAGTCGCTGCCATAGTTAGAAACGTTCGTTTGGAAATCCTCCAACCATCTTCGGTGCAAATCCATTCATCATGGTACTGACCACGTACTTCGTAGTCGCCTACACCATCCGCATTTACCCGATGCCAAGCATAAACATAGGACACCGAACTAGCGCTCATAGTGTTATGCACAGTTACTTGAACGTTGCTGATGCTATGGCAACTTGCTATCCATTTGTTAAGAGCGGGAAGCAAAAGAGCATATATCTGATCGCGCCCATGTATCTCCTCGCCGTAATAATTAACAACAGCATCTTCACTAAAGCACGCTGCTTGCTCATCAGGCAGATTTTGGTCAGCTAACCGAGCCTGTTCAAAAATCATAAAAGTAATTTTTTGGACGGCTAATATTTCCTCATGAACCTCCATTACAGAAACCTCACTGGATCTGAACCGTCCCAATCCTGCGCATTTCGAGCTACATGGTTGAAAAAAGCAGTCATAGATTCATTCGGGTCAACGATCTCTACAAAAGGAATATCTTTCGTTCCCGTCATATAGAGAAACTCATTCCCATTTCCAGTTAGGCCATGTTGCGCTTGCTCACTACCTAAAGAAAGAAAATGGTTTCTCGCTGCCGCGATTTCAGCCCAGTAACACACATGATGGATTCCGCTAAGGCCAGAATTAATAAATTCGGTATAAATCGAAGGTTCAGGAGCGGGTTCAATTAATTCAATTTGTTGTGTTCCGCTTTGCGCTAAGCCCATCCGTGCTTTCATGCGGACAACCTGCCCTCGATACGTTGTGTCAGCTATGTCAACGGTGTAAATAAACCATGGACCAACACCATGGAAATCAACCCAATGATTCGCTTCGCGCTCAATGTCATCAACGACAAACGCTGTTTGTCTAATTACCCCAAGCCAAGAAGGTGCCTTCATGTGATCTCCTCATAGTTTAAAGAGTTGTCCGCCATCAACAGCGATGTCTTGACCGGTAAGCATATCAGGGGCCCCGCTCGCAAGGTAGAGGACAACATTCGCTATTTCTTCTGGCGTAACGAAAGCTGCTTTTGGGTTCAGGGAAGAAAGATGATTCGCTACAGCCTCAGGTCCTTGATCTACCAAAGGTTGTTGAATTTCAGTTTGGGTTGGTCCAGGCGACACTGAATTAACGCGAATTCCAGCATTGGCATATTGCAATGCGGCTTGGCGGGTTAAGCCAATCACTCCATGCTTGCTAGCAACATAACTAGGGGTTGCTCGTTCAGTGCCCCTATGCCCGACAACGGAAGCGTTATTGATGATCACCCCTCCGTTATGTCCTAACATTGCGGTGATTTCGGAGCGCATGCAATAGAAGATTGAAGAGAGATTCGCAGCAATTAAGGCATCCCATGACGAAGGGTCATATTCATGGAAGAGTGCGCCACTATCAAAGACGCCTGCATTGTTAAACGCAACATCCAACGATCCAAAGGTCGTTACCGTTTCCTCAACTACCCGTTCAGCTTCGGAAACCGCACGTAAATCAGCTTGAATAAACTTGGCTGCGTATCCTTTGCCTTGCAGGGACTGTTCAATCTCGGAACCGATTTCTTCCCTGCGCCCAACAAAAACAACGCTGGCACCGTTCTCACATAATACTTCTGCAGTGACTTTACCTATGCCTGAAGTTCCACCAGTCACTAAAGCAACTTTTGTTGTAAGGGGCTTCTGGCCTATATCAATCATTCTTATCTCCGAATCTATTGTCCTCTACGGCTAATCTTTATGCAATTGGAACCACGTAAGGATTCCGATGACGTAGATTGCGTTAAAAGTCCATCCATGTTTAGATGACAAGAGGAGGGCACTATGAAGGCGATGGTTTTGCGATCTGGGGACTTACGAATTGACCAAATCCCAGACCCAACTCCGCAGAAAGGGCAGATAATCATCAAGTCGCTTTGCTGTTGTATCTGCGCAAGCGATCTACACATGGTTCATCACGCAGAACGACTTGCTACATGGTCGAAAGAACATGGAGGCCCTTTTGATTTTGACCCTCATAAAGACGTAGTCCTTGGACACGAATTCTGCGGTGAAATTGTTGAACTCGGCGCTGATATCTCAAGTGGCCTATCAATAGGTGACCGTGTAGTCTCGCAACCCGTGGTTTTTGGAGATAGTGGATTTGCTGTGCTCGGCTATTCAAATGATTACCCAGGTGGTTTCGGAGAGTATTTGGCTTTGAGTGAAAGTCTGGTGTTGCCAGTCCCTGAGCATGTTTCTAGTGAAACAGCTGCACTTATGGAACCCCTTTCGGTAGGAATTCAATACGCGAGGATATCAAACGTGCAGGATGGGGAAGCTCCAATAGTGATCGGTTGCGGAGCTATAGGGCTAGCCGTCATCGCAGCATTCAAAGAGAAAGGTATCGGACCTATTGTCGCAGCAGACTTTTCGCCTTTCCGAAGAAACATGGCTATGGAAATGGGAGCCGATGAAGTTATCGACCCTCGAGAAGAGAATCCGATACAAGCCTGGAATAGAACGGTTTCGGTAGGAACGGGGTGCGTAATTGTGGAATGCGTTGGTGCACCCGGTGTGCTCGGGGAAATCCTTTTAACTGCTCCGTGGTCATCAAGAATTATAGTGGCTGGGCAGAATCTCGAAGATGACACATTCTTCACCGCATCTGCACACACGAAAGGCCTTAATGTCCAATTTGGTGGATCGCCGATAGCGAGTGATTACTCTAATGCTTTAAGCGCTATCGCGAATGGAAATATCAATGTTAACGCTTGGCAAACAGGCCACGTAGACCTTGATGGGGCGATCGACGCGATCGCAGATTCAACTGATACTGAACGACATACCCGAATCGCTATTCACCCGCATGGGGTAACTACCAGTTCTAGCTAAGACCAATTCGTTGGAACTGGTCATCAGGAGCGTTAATAGCTACCATCGCTGATCGGAGCATCTCAAGCATCTCTTCCTCTGATTTCTCCCCAGAGCGATTCTCTTGTTCATTTGGGTCAACCGTTATGTCAAAAAGGTAATGTTTATCAACTGATTGGTCGCCGAAAGACCAAATAGGCATTTGGTCACCCTGAGCGAATGGTTGTCGGAGTACTGGAATTTCAGTTCCTGGCATAGTATCTAGCCAAGCTCGGCCATCAGGTGGTGGCATGCCAACAATCCCATCAAAATGAATAGGCATGGTGGACCATCGATTAGACCAAATTGAAATCGGGTAATTCGAATCAACAGCCGATCGAGCGTACTTTCTTTCCCCATCAGTGATTTGCACCCAATTTCCCCACACGCCGCCTAGAGCCCATTCTCTTATAGAAGTCTCTTTCCCGTTCAATAAAGGCACCAAGGATTTTCCGTGGGTTGGGTGCTCAACGTTCGCATCAAAGACATCAGCAATTGTCGCGAATAGATCAACATTCGTGGTTAATGCATCATTGCTGGTTCCCCCTTTAATACCAGGCCATGAGACAAGCAGGGGAGTATGACCTAACGGTTCGTACTGAGGCACGCCCGGTTTGCCCCAAATATCATTTCCGCCTCGTTCATCTCCTAGGTAATGTCCGTGGTCTGTGCAGACAATCAATGCAGTGTCTTCCCATAAGTTTTGTTCATCAAACACATTAAGGATCCTGCCAAACCAGTGATCAATCATGGAGAGTTTAGCTCCATAGTTTGCTCTGATATGACGTCCTTCCTTCTCAGAGATCACTCCGTTAGAAATTCCACCATCAATGTATGGTGGCCATATAATCCATTCTTCGTCCCACGCTTCATCAAAGTACATACCAGACCAAGGTTCTGGGGTGTCAAAAGGTTCGTGAGGGTCAAATTCATCTACGAAAAGAAACCAGCGATCATGATGGGGGGTAGCATCACGAAGAAATCGTTCTGCATCCATCATTGTCTGTGGGCCAGGGTAATCTTCTTCCGAACGGAAAAAACTTCTCGACATGTCATAGCCGCGTGCTGGAGTATCTATCCCGTACCGGGACCAAAACCAGCCACCGGGTCGTGCGGGCATAGCAGGAGAGCCAGTCCAGGAAGGGTCATAAAATGTTCTCCACAAGTCACCTTCATGACCGCGCACATAATTCCATCCACTGAAATCCACATGATAATTTTCACCCCCAGCCTCAAAAAGATGAGGGTGATCTGTTGCTAGATAGGAAACCACTCCGTTTTTTCGTAGTACGGACGTGATTGGCTCTTCCCAAACCTCGATCGAGCCCCAAGGTTTCCAAAGAAAATCTAAAGCCCCGCACAAAATATCGTGTCTAGCAGGCATGCAGGGGAGCGACCCAGTGACATGTTTCGTAAATCGGACAGCATGCGTATTTGCGAATCTATCTAAGTTCGGTGTTGAGAATTCATTACCTCCGTAGCAACCTAGAAGATGCCTATTCAGCGAATCAAGAAGAACCACGCAAACATTGGTCGGGCCCGTTTTGCTCGTTTCCTCATTGGTCATTGGTCGTTCTCGGATCATTGATTATTACGTTATCTAACGCGGGAAAGATTTTTTTCCCCTGATCTAACAAAATTTGTGAAAGAAATTCAACTGGCATAACGCACTCTTTGCAGTCGGCCCCATCAAGAACCAAAAGCAGCGAAATAGAGTTATCTGAAAATGTTTCAAGCATGACATCTCCACCGTCCGCTTCGACAAGCTCGCGTAGCATCGCTGAAATTCGACTAGCTTTTTCTTGATCGATCACTCGTTGCCTTCCGCAGAATCAATTTTGCGAATTCCTTCTAGGTTTCCAGGTCGAGTTCTTGAAAGGAATGCTCCGGCATCTGCTATGAGAAATTGTCCGGTAATGCATCGGGCGAGGTCACTTGCTAAAAACGTTGCCAATCGTCCGAGTTCATCATGTTCAACCATTTTGCGTAGAGGTGTTGATGCAACGATTTGTTCAACACGTTCCTCTGTGAAAGCAGCAGCAACTGTTTCCGTAAGCGTAGTTCCTGGAGCAATAGCGACTACTCGTATCCCACTTGGGCCAAGTTCAACTGCCATTGAGCTAACAAGATGGTTAATAGCTGCTTTCGAAGCAGCGTACGCAGAGTTATATGGTGAAGGTCTAGTTGTTTCACCAGATGTGACGAACATGATTACGCCACCACCGTTCTTTGCCATAAGTGCGGCCTCCGCTCGCCCGCAGAGCGCTGAAAGAGTTAAATTCTGGTCAATTATGTCACGCCAGTCATCTCCGCGATATTCGATGAAAGGCTTTAGTCCACGACTGGCAGGGAGCATACCCACATTGTTTACCGCAATGGTTAGGCCATTCATCAAATCGAAACTCTCCATAATGAGATCATCAACGGCTGTATCATCCCTGCAATCAGCGCCAATAGCGTGCGCTACGCCGCCTTCATCACTAATTTCCTTAGCAACTGATTTAGCACGCTCAGGTCTTAGATCATTTATCGTCACTTGCGCACCTGCACGTGCCAACCAAAGAGCAATTTCTCTCCCTATTCCCGCACCTGCTCCTGTGACAAGGGCTGTTTCACCTGAGAGGTCTATAGTGATAGCCACTTTAAAGAACTTCCGTTAAAAGGTGAATGGTTTTCTCTACTGCTTCGTCAGCCCAACCCAATATTGTGGACTCATCGGTTCCGCCAAGAGGGTGACCCACAACAAGAATACGGAGATCATCGTGTCCGAGGGACGAAGCGACTTGCTCTGTCAGATGTTTAAATTTTTCCGTCGTTACGACCACGGTAGGGATTCCATTGGATTCAAGTTGTACGGCGTCATGGACACTCCACGACGTGCAACTCCCTCAATCAGCCGAACCGGTAAGCGCTATTTGGACTTCTTTCGATAGACGACCTAATACTTGGTCGGGGGCAGCAAGGGCAGCGTTTTTCGTTTCTGTTATCCCTAAATTGACCCCAGTTCGTTCGTGTAGGCGTTTAGCTAACCGATGAAGAAGAATGCCAGCATTTGGTTTTGTGTTATCCAGTATCCCAATTGATTTCCCATTCAAAACAGGGATTGGAGGAGCGAGTGTCGTTTGCGGTTCGCCTATGGTTCCGGTAGGTGAGTAAATTTTCAAAGGAATCCTCCTGAAAGTTATATTAGGGCATCACGGGGAGTGTGACGCTTTTCGTCATGCCCCAACTAGGAATTATCGAACTGTGCTTTCCAGCACCTCCGGTAACGAAGATTTTTATATTCTCCGGCTTCTCAGTCATGGAGATGCGATCCGAGTCTTGAAGTGAATGCTGCCATGGAGCCCACGCTCTTAACTCAAAGGCTTGTCGCGCTTCCCCAACATTGACCGTTGCTTTGTTGAACAAATATGCGGAAACGTCATTTCGGCTCCAACCATGTGAGGCGCATACGTTTGCATGCTCCGGACATAATGCCACGAAATACTCACCTTGGCTGATCGGGGCGTTGTTCTGACCCCAGGAACACATTGCAGAAGCAACTTTATCTAAAATTCTTGCAGGGTCAGAAGATTCCATGTCATGAACGTTATGTGGGCCCTCTCCGCAATGAATAGTAATAGCTGACTCAGCATGCACATCTTCACTTGAGGCGTAGCCACCCCAAGGAGACTCATCCAGATTCTCAGCGACACAATATGAGTATTTAGCAGGATTTCCCTGAGTGGATGCGTCCCCGCCACCAGGTGTGGCACCTGCTACGTGCAAGAGGATCAACCGTAAAGCTCTGCCAGTTGTAGCGTTTGCCCGATTGCCTGGCCCAAACGTCCCTAAACCACTGTTGTAATCTGCATCCTTGACTATTCTCCCATGCACGATTAAGAGGGGGGCAACAGAATGCGTTGTCGCATTTACGCCCCGGAGATTCATCTCTGGAGCACTAAGTGCCCGTATGGCACTTACCAGTACCGGCAATTGTCGTGGTTCGCAGCCTGCCATGACTGCGTTAACAGCGATAATTCTTCGCGTAGCTGCACCTGAGCGCGGAGGGAGGACAGCGATGATTTCGTCAGGATCTTCGTCTCCTAAAATGTTAAGCATTGTCTCGACTCGTTCAGGTGTTGGGGCAATTAACGGTAATCCATCACCCCAGCCACGCTCTGCAAGAAGCGACTGCAGTTCACCAGTATCAGCGTCATGGATGTCAAAGAATTCTAGGTTATCTAAGGTCATTAGATATAAGTCTGATATATTTAGACACAAATAGCAACGTCAATTACGAAAAAATACAAATGGCAGCACGAGTTGGAATCACAAAAGATCAGGTAATTAACGCGGGAATAGAGATCCTGCAAGAAAACGGTGACCCCAATTCGGTAACAATGTCAGCGATAGCTTCCAAAATAGGAATACGAGTCCAATCAATGTACGCACATATCGATGGAAGCACAGCCCTTAGACGAGAGCTAGCCTTATTCAGTCTCAATGCTTTAGCAACCCGATTAACGAAAGTCGCTATCGGGAATTCTGGAACGAAGGCCGTGAGATCTATCATTCACGAACAACTTCATTTCGCTAACGAACAACCCGGCATGTTCGCGGCTTCAATCTACCCACCAGGAAACGATAAAGAAATGCAAGAAGCAATTCAAAGAGTGAACTATCCAATGCACAAAGTACTAGAACAAGCACAGATAGGGGAGCCTCGCCTAACCCACTGGAGTCGCCTAGTGTTATCTACAATTTATGGATTCACAATGCTACAGAGAGACCACCAACTGACACTGCCAGTAGTCCCAGAAGAAAGCATGGAATATCTCATAAATGTTCTGGTAAAAGATATCGAGAAAGAATTAACGGACATGCACTAGGCGGTTTTAACCCAGAATACCCAAAGTGGTAATATCGGAGTGAAGGCACCACAGAAGGGAACCTCATGCCAACGAAAGCACAACCATTAGAATCTGGCACAAAAGCACCTGCATTCCAAACCAAAACCTTCACGGGGGAAAAGATAAAACTCTCCGACTACCTCGGAAGTTATGTCGCCGTCTACTTCTACCCCAAAGACAATACTCCGGGGTGCACAAATCAAGCCTGCAACTTACAAAACAACATGAATAAACTTACGAAATCTGGGATTTCTATCATCGGCATATCCCCTGACGAAAATACAAGTCACGAAAAATTTACAGATAAGTACGGTTTGTCATTCCCACTCATTGCAGACCCCGAACACAAAATAATAAACAAATATGGAGTTTGGGGCGAAAAGAAAAACTATGGGAAAACATACATGGGTTTGCATCGAACTACCTTCCTGATTAATTCCAAAGGAAAAATTGTTCATGTTTTCACGCGACCTAAAACAAAGGAACATGCGGAAGAAATCCTTGCAAAAGTTGAAGAACTTCAATAACGGTGAAATGGGCAAAACACTAGGACAGATTGATGCTTGAATTCTCCTTTACAGAAGAACAGCAGAAGTTACGAAAAAAAGCTGCTTCGGTAGCTGAAAAAGGAGTTACTGATTTTGGGAGATTCAACGATAGTTGGATCAATGGATTCTCTAAAGATTTCGCCCAAGTCATGGCCGATGAAGGATGGATAGGGATGAGTTGGCCAAAGCAATATGGAGGCCAGGAACGTCCACCTATTGAGAGGGTTATTGTCGCAGAAGAAATGATCGCAGCGGGAGCACCTATAGCAGCTATGTGGTTTGCAGATCGGCAAATGGGCCCGACGATCATTACATATGGGACAGAAGACCAAAAAGCTGAATATCTGCCCAAAATGCTAACAGGGGAAACAACTTGGTGCATTGGAATGAGCGAACCCGATTCAGGGTCAGATTTGGCATCATTATCTACCTCAGCTGAGAGAAAAGGAAACAACTTCATTCTCAATGGGCAAAAAATTTGGACAAGTTTCGGAGACGTAGCTGACTACTGCTATCTAATATGTCGGACAAGTACAGAGGGCCCCCCTCACCGAGGAATTTCAGAAATCATCGTTCCGATGGACCTTCCAGGAATCGAAGTCCGACCCATAACAGATATGACCATGAATCGACATTTCTGCGAAGTCTATTTCAATAATGTACGCGTGCCGTACGAAAACCTTGTAGGCGCAGAAGGGGGAGCATTCAAGCAAACGATGAAACAACTAGAGCATGAAAGAGGTGGAATAGATAGGCTCGTCTCCAATAAAGCTTTATATGATGAAGCGCTAAAATATGCAGACACGAACGACCCAAAGGTAAGGCAAGAAATTAGCGAAATCGAATCCGGATACACCATAGGCAAATTACTGGTTTATAGAGAAGTATTACAACAAGCCCCTGCCGGCTTTAGTGCCGCTACGAAATGTTTCTGCACTGAACATGAATGGAGAGTAGCCCAGTTCGTAAGCCAAACGCTTGGAATGAAGTCTCTCCTCGACGACCAATTGACCAGAGGATTAGCCTACGCTCCCGCGTATACCATCATGGGTGGAACATCTAACGTAATGCGAAATATAATAGGCGAACGATTTTTGGGACTTGACAGAGAGCCACGAGGATAGAGAATAGAGATACGCAGCTAAGCAAAATGGGGGGGGGCAAAATGTATGAACACCTTTTTCAGCCGATTGAAGTAGGGCCCATCACAATTCCGAACCGGGTTGTGAGGTCAGCGCATTCAACAGCTTTACCTTTGAAACGATTAATTGCTTATCACGAAGCTAGGGCAGTAGGTGGGGTTGGCATGAGCACATTGGAAGCTACGGGAGTACACCTTTCATCCCCAGCTATGCGCAGCATCATTCCCCTCCATGATGATGCCGTTATCCCTTTCTATCAAGAACTCACTGATGCTCTTCGCCCTCATGGCATGAAAATGCTCCAGCAAATTTACCATCCGGGATCCGCACGTGCCCCCGGTAAAGGCACCACTCAAGTTTCTTCTAGCCCAATACCAAACCCTCTTGCCGGTGGGACGCCTATAGAGATGACGAAAGGAATGATTGAAGAAATGGTCGAAGCATTCGCCTCCGCAGCGCGACGATGCCGAGACGGTGGACTTGATGGAGTAGACATCCATGCTTCAAGCGGGTACCTCATAGAACAATTTCTTTCTCCCGCAAACAATATCCGAACAGATAACTATGGCGGATCACTGGAAAACAGAATGCGGTTCCTTATGGAAATAATTCAAGCAATTCGCTCTGAAGTCGGTCATGACATTTGTGTTGGGATCCGCCTCCCCAACGAAGAATACATACCGGGAGGCTTAACTGCGGAAGATAACGCCGAAATAGCCCGAATCGTTGAACCACACGTTGACTACATTTCACTCCACATGGGTTCTTATTGGCGTTTTCATAAATTGCTTTCGCCTATGGATGATCCACTTGGTCATGAAATGCCAGCAAACGAACCGATTGTTAAAGAAATCACAAAACCAACCATCGTTGTCGGAAGGATCATGACACTTGATCACGCAGAGACAATCGTAGAGTCTGGTCAGGCAGATATGGTCTCCATGGTCAGAGCTCTGATTGCAGATCCAGGTCTAGTAAATAAAGCTAAACAAGGAAACCCAGATCTTATACGGCCCTGCATTGGGTCAAATTTCGGTTGCGTTGGGCAAATCATGTCTACTGGAAAACTCGGATGTGTTGTAAACGTCGCAGCTGCGAAGGAAACAGAAATCACTTTTGAACCAGAAGGGAAATCCCAAGTATCAGAAAAAATTCTTATCGTCGGAGGAGGCCCAGCAGGTTTGGAAGCAGCGAGAACTGCTGCGATCCGAGGTCATGAGGTTCATCTACATGAAGCCACCAAACAATTAGGCGGTCAAGTAGCGATTGCTGCTTCCGCCCCACATCGGTCCGATTTGGGCGCAATAACGTCGTGGTTAGCTTCAGAGCTAGTAAGGCTTAACGTAGACATCACACTGAATTCTCTTGTAGATCCAGAAGTAATCGCTGAAGTCAATCCAGACCGAATTATCATAGCTACCGGGTCAACACCACGCCGAGACGGGTTTCAGCTAGCTACTCCCATTGCGCCACTAACCGGACACAACCTTGACCATGTCTACACAAGCTGGGACGTTTTCGGTTACGGAGGGAGAGCTAATGTGAAGAGCCCCGCAATCGTGTTTGATGACACTGGCACTTTTGAAGCTATATCAGTCGCCGACGAACTCCTAGATCAGGGGGTAAAAGTTACCATGATCAGCAGATATGAGAGCCTTGGGGCTTCGCTTCCATACCCGCCAGCGACTGTAGATGCTGCCCGTGAACGACTAATGTCACAAGACTTTGACTTTATCGGAGGTCACTACCTTCAAGCGATAACGGAAGACGAAGTGCTCATCGGTGTTCCTTTTACAGAGCGCATTAGATCATTAGAAGCCAAAATGGTTGTGGTAGTGACGTACAACAATCCAAATCGCGAACTAGCTGAATATATTCTTAAAGAAAATCCAGAGATGGATGGCAAGGTGCACCTTGTTGGTGATGTCTCGGGAACGAATGGAGTTCAAGCTGCTATCCATCAAGCAGCGAACTTAACTAGAGCAATCTAATACTGGCATGATTGAAGAAAATCAGAATCCCTCATTCAGTTTCGCCGACCTTGAATTCCAAAAATCGCCTGCCGAAAAAATGGCTGAAATGCGAGACAAATGCCCAGTTCACCATACGAGCAACCCCAGTGCGCATTACACGTTGACTAGGGAATCCGATGTCGTAAAGGCCTTACGAGATGAAACTACCTGGTCATCGCAATACGGCCCAGGCTTAGCCTTTTCTAAACCCGGAACAGGTGTTCTCGTATCGAGTGACCCACCTGTACACACAAAAGAACGGTTGGCAATTTCACGAATTTTCCGACCCTCCATTATTAATCAAATGCAAAAAGACATCCAAACACTCGTACACGAAATAATTGACTCCATAGAAAAAAAGGGGAATGGGGACCTGATTGATGATTTCGCAGCTCCAATTCCATTAACCGTGATGTGCTGGATGCTCGGAACTCCCACGGAAGATATAAGCAGTTTCCGAAGTTGGGTTCTGCCCATGGCTGAAGCAGTTGCCTACGCAGGGGGAAGAGAAGCATCCGATGAAGTCAAAGATGCTTATAAAAACTTCTATACATATTTCGGCTCGCACATTGAGCAGAGAAATCACGCTATCAATACTGGTCTAGGCCACCCCGATGACCTCCTCACGAGATTGCTTACTGTAGAGAACAATGGAGAAAAATTAACTGTGGAAAATGTGCTTGGTTTCTGCCAATTTCTCCTAGTTGCAGGGTCAGAAACTACAACGCTAATGATTGGGAACCTCCTTCACCGGCTAATGGAGAATCCGGACCAATTAAAAATGCTTCAAGACAATCGCTCTCTTATCCCCAATGCGATTGAGGAAAGTCTACGATACGACGCACCAGTCCATGGCCTTTTCAGAACGAACACTTCAAGTGTTATTTTGCATGATGTTGAAATTCCTGCCGATTCAAAAGTATGCATGATGTTTGGCTCAGCAAACAGAGACCCCTTAGCTTGGGATAGGCCACACGATTTTGATATCACCAGAGATCTCGCTGACCTCCGAAATCATACTTCCTTTGGAGTAGGAGCCCATTACTGTCTCGGAGCGCCACTCTCTCGTCTAGAAGGTTCCGTAGCATTATCAGCGGTCCTTGACAGACTGCCACGAATACGGGGCAATGGACCCCCAACGCTTACGAAAGCAGGGGTTCTTAAAGGATTCTCTAAATTACCCGTTCGGTGGGATTGAACCTCTAAAGAGACTCGGCAGCATTAGAAATTGCTCCAAAAAGTTCGTCGTATTCCTCGAAACAAACAAGATCGGATCTTTCAACACGAACGTTCTCCGGTGCTCGAAAAAGAAATCCAGCATCGGCTTTATCGATCATTGACAGGTCATTGTAGGAATCTCCAGCGGCAATCACCTTGTAGTTCAACTCTTGAAAAGACCGAACAGAATGAAACTTTTGCTCAGGTGTTCGATGAGAGAAGCTGGTAACTACACCAGTCTCATCAACATTTAACCTATGGCACAGTATTAAAGGGTTGCCTAATTGCTGCATAAGAGGCCCAATAAATTCCTCGAAAGTATCAGACAGAAGCACGACAGGGAATTCTGATCGGAGGCTGTCGAGAAACTCTAATGCCCCTTCTAAAGGCGTTAAAGAGGCGATTACCTGTTGAATATCATCAATGCGTATTTCATGTTCGTGAAGAAGAGATATACGCTCTTCCATTAACAGTTGGTAATTCGGCTCATCTTTCGTAGTCCGCTTAAGTTCATCAACTCCAAAATGGTCCGCTAACGCTATCCAAATTTCAGGAGTCAGTACTCCCTCTACATCAAGGGTGATAAGACATTGTGGTGGGGGTTGAGCATCCATAGTTAGAAACACGATAGCTCTTCAAGGAAGCGAACATGCATCCATTAATGCATTTAGAATCAATTTATGCGACAAGCTGACTCAAACCAGACGGAATCACTCCTTGGAATCTCTTGGGAAGACGAGCTTCCTTTCGGGCGAATACTGAACCTCACAACAGATACTATCCAAAGAATTAATCTAACGAATTACCAACTCAGTTATCGAATAACTGAACCAGCTAACAGAATTTGCCTTGGGTACAGACCAGGAACCGGCAATCCAGAAGAGCATTCAACATGCACAAAAATCCCAGAAAAAGGAAGAAAGTGTGAGCCGTGCACACGAAAGGACCAAATTTTCGCTGCCGGGCTTCATCACGCACACACCAGAGATCGAGGATCTCTATCTGCGGAAATTCTCAACCACCTTGAACAGCCAAATTACTTATATGTAGCAATATTCGGTGACGGATCAATTAAGGTCGGGACTAGTACAGCAAGACGAATTGGGACAAGATTACTTGAACAAGGAGCGTTCTTAGCCTCAATCATTTGTGAGACGTCAAACGGTTTCATGGTGCGAACTCTTGAAGACATGATCACAAAGGACCTCGGATTAGTTCAAGCGATTTCAACAAAAAGAAAAATGAAAGGAGTTCTTCATCCACTTTCCCAAACCGAATTGAGGGAAACTCTAAATAACGTATGTGGCAAAGTTAGTGATTTTCTAGAGAACTTGGCCTTAGAAGGGTATTCCATGATTTTGGACAATTGGTATAACCCCGCGATTGAATCTCCATGTTGGAAGAAAGTACTGAAGTATCCAAAGAATCTAAGTAACGGAACCCATGACCTAACGTTAGTAAGCATTTGCGGCCGAATAGGAGTACTCCGACGAGAAACTGAAGCTGAATTTTACGCCGCTGATCTAGATGAACTCTTTGGAATAATTGTTGAAGTAGGGCAATTCCCACCAGAAGATTTCACTATCCAAGGCGAACTTTTCTAAAAAACTAGAATTTGTTCCCGTTAATTTCATCTTCTGGCCGTAATTGGTTAAAGGGATCAGTTTCATCTACTGCATTTATGGGGTCAGGCTCTTCCGTTGCTCCTTCAGGTGCCGGTTGGTCAAGTCCGCCAGCAGCAGCCAAGGCGTAAGCTAGGCCAGCAGATCGATCGTAGATTCCATTCAAGAATTCAAGAGATGGTATTTCCTGACCTGGAATAGGCGGCTTGCCTAAAGAAGCTAGAACTGCTTGAGAAGCTTTGGGAACAGGAAGTCCGTAGATAGGGGCGGGCAAATTCTCCTCATTGCCCCAGAATTTTCTTGGATCTGCCCTGTTTCTACTGCGACGCCTTTTCTTTTTGTGTTGGCCTGAAGGAGTCCTCTCATGATTTCGACCAGTTGAACGTTTATTCATTGTTGTTTGCTCCATTTCCGTTCTCTATTTCAAAATTAAGCATCGCCTCAGTGTCAATCCCGAGAGCTTGTTGGAGTTGAGTAGCATCAAGGTCCCCGATCGAACTCGATTTCGGTAGGACAAGATTAGCTATCTGCCTTTTTCCGGCTACAACTTCTTCAACTCGTTCATCAACAGTTCCTGGGCAGATAAGCCTATGGGCGATTACAGTATTTTTTTGCCCAATCCGCCATACTCGATCACGTGCCTGATCTTCCACAGCTGGGTTCCACCAGCGGTCGTATAGAACTACATGATTAGCAGCGGTTAGGTTAAGCCCAGTTCCGCCCGCTTTCAAAGAAAGAACCATTGCTCCTTTCCCTTTCCCAGCTTGGAAAGATTCCACCATTCTGTCTCTTGCTCCACGACCGAGGCCACCGTGATAGCAATTTATTGGTAGCTCGTAACGATCTGTTAGATGTTTGGCTAAACGTTCCCCCCAAGTGGCAAAATGTGTGAATACGAGGAGACGTTCATCTGCAGCAAAGACCGTTTCCATAATTTCGTAGAGCCGTTCAAGTTTTCCAGATCTACCTTCAATGCCCAGATCATCATCTTGATAATTGAGTGGGTGATTGCATATCTGCTTCAAAGCTGTGATCGCAGCAAGTACTGCTCCTTTTCTTTGCGGAGAGCCAGCTTTGTTTTTCTCTGTTTCTTCAATGAGATTATCAACCACTGCTTTGTATAGACCGATTTGCTCTTGCGTCATTGCGCAATGGTCAAGTTCATCAATTCTGTCGGGGAGCTCAGCAGCTATAGAAGGTTCAGATTTCGTTCTTCGGTAGACCATGATTCCGTTAAGTGCTTTTAAGGCACTTTCATTACCTGATTCGATCTTTTTTTCTGGTGTCAATTGAGCAATGAATTGATTGCGTGGGCCAAGAAGTTCTGGGTTTGCCCAATCTAAGATTGACCATAGGTCACCCAAACCATTTTCAATTGGGGTTCCCGTTAAGGCAATGCGTGAATGCGCATTTAATTTACGGAGTTGCTGTGAAGTTTCCGCAGCGGGGTTTTTGATAGCTTGTGCTTCATCAAGGACGACTTTGGACCATTGAATATCTTTTAACTGTTCAATGTCTCTAACAGCTGTTCCATAAGTAGTGATCACGATATCTGAACTAGAAACAGCCTTTTTCAATGCATCGCCTTTAGCGCGACTAGGCCCATGGTGAACCATCACATCTGCCTTTGGAACAAATTTTTTCGATTCAGCTCTCCAATTGCCAACAACCGCTGGTGGTGCAATTACTAACCCTGGCTCTGGTCTTGGAGAATTAGCAAGATTCGCCAGAGTAGTAGGTGTTTTTCCTAATCCCATATCCAAAGCTAGGCAACCCCCAAGACCGGCATCATCAAGGAAATTAATCCAAGCTAAAGCATCCGCTTGGTAAGAACGCAACTCACCGGAGAACCCTTCAGGTTGAGTATCAGGTTCTTCAGGTAGCTCTTTGACGCTTCTAAGTAGATCTGCAGCCCAACCTTCGCCATCAAGGGCAATTCCCCCTAAAGCCTTTCCTTCCAATCCGAGAGCGTGCCGAAGCATTTCAGCTCCGCTCATCTTTTTCTTTTTAGAATATTCAGCTAATGCTGCTGCAGCATCAGCAAGGTCAGCTTTGTCTAACTCAATCCACTGGCCTTTCGATTCAACGAGGGGACGAGCTTCGCTTGCTAGACGCTCAATTTCTTCAGCATTTAACTCAACATCATCAAAAACAGCACTCCATCGAATGTCTGCCAACTGTTGTGCGCTCACCATAGTCTCTTGAGTCTCAGCTGTGATGCGAAGGATCGGCGAAGCTTTCCTCTTAGACATTGGCGGCACTCGTACATCAAAGCCAGCGACTTGAAGATTTTCACCAATGCCGGTCATTAAATCCCATGCTTCCGCTTGAGAAAGCAATACTTCACCTCTTCTTCGCCCACCTGGACGCAAGAGCTCAGGGAATAACCGTTCCAAACGAGAGATTTGCTTATTGACTAGCTTTCGCCGAGTTTCACTACCTGTATTTATAGTTATTTCAATCGGCTCAAGTCCGCCATTATCGTTTGGGACGAGAACCTTAGTTAACCATGCACCAGATTCATCGGGAGCATCCATTTGGACGATAAGTCGTAGCTTCTCTATTCCAGTAACTGGAACTGCCCATTGGGAAAGTCGCCTAGCAATATCTGAACCAAAATCTGCATCGCCACGAAAAGCCATTCCATCAAGGGCTGCAACAAGCATCTCTCCAAAGTCTTCCCGTGAATTAATTTCCGGTGGGGCATATGGAAGATCAACTTGACTAGCTGCCATCCGAACAATTGAATCTGTAAGGTCAGATAGTACCTTTCCAACGAATCGGTGCCGGTCAGTCTCATCGCAAGCAGCCATTGCAGCACCTGGAGTAGATGACACTAAAGCAGCATGTGAATTTATATCAATTAACGCTGGCGCCCAGCGGACATGGAATAAGGCATCTCCGGATTCCTCGTTATGAGTTCCATTCACTTCGTGCAGTACAGGATAAATTTTTCCTTGCGTTACGAGTTGAACGGCAATACCAGCAGCTAAACCCATCCAAATAGCAGTAACACCAATCTTGTCAGGTCTATCGTTTCCAAGCGAAACAAGCCAACCAAGTGTAGAAGAGATAGGGGCCGAAACCGAAGGCGCTTTCATTTCTTCGGGCAGTGGAAGATCTTCTGCGGGGCTCCATTCTATGGAATTGGCACCGAGTGAAGTCAATCGGTCAATGATCTCTTCATGGCCTTCTGGTCGACTTTTGTATGCCCCGAGCCAAGCGACTAATCGCCCGTCTCTCCAAGCTAACTGAAGGTCAGAATTGGCGTTTTCTTGGTCGTATCGATCTGGACTTATGGCTTCTGCTTTCGGAGCAGGGCCAAGTAACTCGGTTAAGACTTTGTCTAACCTGTCGGCTTCATTGTTCAGGTCGTCAAGAACGGTTCTACGAGCAGCACCGCGGTATTGTCTCCGAACTCGGGAAATGCTTTGGTCAGTATGTTCCAAGAGTCGGAAAAGAACCTCAACCCATTGATTTTGGTTGTTTTGAAGAACGCCGAGATCTTCATCTGAAGACCGTCCATCCAAATGCAACTGAACTAAATGTTCAAATTCTTGCATTGGAATGACAGGATTGTCATTAGTAATAATTTTCTCCTTAGTATTTTCAGCACATCAGTGCCGAAATCGTTAGCAACATCACGTAGAAAATCAACGCACTCGGTCGTTGTGATCTCTAGCGAAAGCCAGCGACTACACCATTCTAATCAAATAAGTGATGGTTTCTGCTTTTTTCAAAAGAAATGTTACACAAAGGCAATGTAGGATTACTCAATGTATAGATTGCTCCTTTACGAATCAGTAGAGATGCATGGCAGAAAAAGGTTGGCTGAAAATGGACATTAAAGATCGAGTGGTGGTCGTCACCGGGGGTGGTGCAGGCATTGGTGCAGCTCTTGCACGCGCCGCATCACAAAAGGAAGCACAAAAAGTAATAGTCGCTGACATAAATGGTGATAAAGCAAAAAGTGTTGCTACTGAAATTGGAGGTGAATCGTATTGTGTCGATGTCTCAAAAGAAGATGAAATTGTCGCTCTTGTTGAGAACGTTGAGAAACGTCATGGCCCCATAGGCGTATTTTGTTCAAATGCAGGTTTCGTGACTTCGGCTGGCTTGGAAGATACGAATGAACGAATCCTGAACATGTGGGAGGTGCATGTTATGGCTCACATTTACGCGGCGCGAGCTGTTCTTCCGCAAATGATTGCAAATGAAGGCGGATACTTATTAAATACTGCTTCTGCAGCAGGTTTACTAACTCAAATCGGGTCACTTTCCTACTCCATGACGAAAAGTGCTGCAGTCTCCTTAGCTGAATGGCTTTCAATAACCCATTACCACCAAGGAATACGTGTTTCTGTTCTATGCCCTCAAGCCGTGCGGACAGATATTTTGGTAAATAGCCCAGATGCCTCAGGGAATGAAGAGGATCCGGAATGGGAGGATGGTGGAGTAGCGAGCTCTGATGGAATCTTGGAATCAGCAACTGTTGCTGAAGCATGTATGGAAGCAATCTCCGAAGAGCGATTTCTGGTACTCCCGCATGAGGAAGTGCAAGGCTACATAGAATTCAAAGCTGGGAACATAGACAAGTGGTTAAACGGAATGCGAAAATTTCAAGAC
>Ga0208277_1000064_pt1 | contig 55575 bp, 46 predicted proteins | sample ETNtaG_5_FD_185782 | JGI IMG/M metagenome (GOLD analysis project Ga0208277, IMG submission 185782) | Marine microbial and viral communities from oxygen minimum zone, Eastern Pacific Ocean - ETNP201406SV205 (SPAdes) (version 2) | ecosystem: Environmental > Aquatic > Marine > Oceanic ...
ATTCCAATTCTATTGTTTTAAGCGATATACACAACCCTCAATTGCACCAAGAAATTTGTCAACTTGCGAATAAGTGTGAAACAAATATTCCATTTCCTCATAAGCATCAACAGGGTATGATTCAACATCATAATCCCTCAAAAAATTTGCCTCCATTTTGACAATAAGATCTCGCATAACCTGCTTAGGCAAGTCTTTTTCTCGCATAAAATTGATTTGAAAATTCATCTGCCCATCAGATGTCATGTGGAACAATGGAAGGATTCCTACATCTGAGTCAGATCGAAAAGTAAATGTCCCATGATCACCACCTCTTCCCCAAGTTACTTCTGAAGCATGGGTATCAGAAAATTCAATGATCTTTTCACCAATTTTAGCGATTTCACGAGAGCATTTGTTGCGTAAATCTTCAATAAAACGCTCTTTTGTCCATTTAGACATAATATATAGATCCTATAAATATTTGAATTACCTCGAAGGTGTAATTTACAAACACTGCAGGTTATTGAAAAGAAAAGGTTTTAAGGGAAAACCTTCAAAAAAATTATGTTTTACTTAAAATCATCCCGAATTAATTCGGCCCAAATAATCATCCGCTCTTCACTTTCATCTTCTTGGTTATCGTTATCTAAACCCAATCCGAGAAATTCATCGCCATCAAGTGCTTCAGAGGCATCAAACTCATACCCTTCTGTTGACCACTTACCTATAAGATTCCCACCGTTTTCCATAAAAGGCTTAGCTAGAAACCCAATAGCATCAAGAAAATTATCACTATACCCAACTTGATCGCCACAACCAAAAAAAGCTGCTGTTTTACCGCTAAAATCTAACTTCTTATAAGCTTCATAAACTTTTTCCCAATCTTCTTGAAGCTCCCCAACATTCCATGTAGGACATCCAATAATCAACTGCGAATAATCAAGCATTTTAGATGGATCTGTTGACTTAATATCATAAGAGTCTACTTCAAACCCTTCAGAAACCATATAGTCTGTTAAAAATTTAGCTGCTTCTTCCTGGTTTCCAGTTGTACTTCCCCAGAACATTCCAATCTTTTCCACGATTTACTCCTTAAATTTTGTTAATCAATATCTAAAATTATGATATTAAGTCTCAATATCATAATGTTTAGATATCTACGTTTAAAATATTTTAATTAAAAACTAATTTTAATATTTGTCTATAGGGTTTTGCTAAAAGCAATCACTGTTCATCACTTTATTCCAAGCGCTAAGAAAATCATCAACAAACTTTTCACTGGAATCATCTTGCGCATAAACCTCTGCTAACGCACGCAACTGTGAATTAGAACCAAATACTAAATCAGCACGCGTAGCACTTCTAACATCCTCGCCAGTTGACCTATCACTACCTTTATAGCTATTTTTTCCTGTTGGCTCCCATTTCACATTCATATCAAGAAGATTAACGAAAAAATCATTTGAAAGTGAATCTGGGTCCTCTGTGAAATTTTTAGCATCACCAAACCCTATTCCAAGCGACCTCATTCCTCCAACAAGGACTGTCATTTCAGGCGCAGTTAATCCAAGCAAATGTGCTTTGTCTAATAACATATTTTCTGCATTTATAGAAAAATCTTTATTATGATAATTCCTAAAGCCATCTGAAATCGGCTCCAATACGCCGAATGATTCAATGTCAGTTTGTTCTTGTGATGCATCGCCTCTCCCCGCATTAAAAGATAATGATTTTCCTGTTACTTTCTCTATTCCAACATTTCCTGCAAGAACAATAACATCTGCAAGAGAAGCATTGTTCTGCTTAGCAATCGGATCAAGAACGCTCAACACTCTTGATAGCTGTTCAGGTTTATTCACCTCCCAATCCTTTTGAGGTGCCAATCTAATTCTAGATCCGTTTGCACCACCCCTCATATCGGTATGTCTATATGTAGATGCGCTAGCCCACGCTGTTTCAATCATCTCCTGCAATGAAAGGCCGCTGTTTTTAATTTGATCTTTGACTACGTCAACATTATAATCAGAATTACCATTTGGAACAGGGTCTTGCCATATTAATTCCTCTTGAGGAACTTCAGGCCCTAAATACCGCTTTTTAGGTCCCATATCCCTATGTAGAAGCTTGTACCATGCCTTAGCAAAAGCATCTGCAAATTCTTCAGGATTTTCATGGAAATGCTTTGATATTTTTCTATACTCAGGATCCATTTTCATCGCCATATCAGCAGTTGTCATGATTGTGTTTACTTTTTTTGAGGAGTCTTCTGCATCTGGCGCCATATCTTCTTCTGAGGGATTAATTGGATGCCATTGATGCGCGCCAGCTGGACTTTTCTTCAGTTCGTAATCATACTTAAACAATAAATCAAAATAGCCATTATCCCATTGCGTTGGATTAGCTGTCCATGCGCCTTCAATACCACTAGTTATTGTATCACTTCCTACTCCAGAAGCATGGTCACTTGTCCATCCAAAGCCCATTTCCTCGATTTTTGCGGCTTCAGGCTCGGGACCTTTATGGTCTTCGCTTGCAGCTCCATGCGCCTTTCCAAAAGTATGGCCACCTGCTGTTAGCGCTACAGTTTCATAATCATTCATAGCCATTCTTTTAAAGGTCTCTCTAATGTCAACAGCGCTTTTTAATGGATCAGGATTTCCATCTGGTCCTTGTGGATTTACATAAATTAAACCCATTTGAACCGCTCCCAAAGGCTGGTCAAGCTCACGCTCACCAGTGTATCTTTCATTAGTTAGCCATTCTGCTTCTTTTCCCCAAAAAATATCTTTTTCAGGAGCCCAAATATCTGATCGGCCTCCACCAAATCCGAAGACCTTTCCTCCCATTGATTCTATTGCAACATTTCCAGTCAAAATCAATAAATCCGCCCAACTAATCTTATTTCCATACTTCTTTTTAATTGGCCACAGCAGTCTACGCGCCTTATCAAGATTGCCATTATCTGGCCAACTGTTGAGAGGTGCATATCTTTGTGCGCCGGTTCCCCCACCGCCTCTTCCATCTGTTGTACGATAAGTACCAGCAGCATGCCATGTCATTCTAATGAAAAATGGACCGTAATGTCCATAATCTGCGGGCCACCAGTCTTGAGAATCGGTCATCAATTCATGAAGGTCTTTCTTTAATGCATCATAATCTAATTTTTTAAATTCTTGTCTATAGTCAACCTCATTAACTGGGTTCGATTTTTTATCATGTTGATGTAAAATATCAACATTTATATTATCTGGCCACCATTGGTAATTAGAACGCATACCTTGCGAATGCTGGCTTTCTGATCCATGATCTACCGGACATTTACTTCCATTATCCATTATCTATTTCCTTTTAATTGTGTTTCGAGCATATGCTGATGATTGACATCCCTATCTCATCAGCAATAAAATAAAATTTTTGTTTTATTATCGATTTAAAATCATAATCAAGAGTTAAATAATAAATAACAATCATTACTATTTAAAAATGTTTTTTTAATGATTGCTATTAAATAGGCTGCTTAATTAAAAGCCTTTTATTTTGGCAGATTTTTTATACAATTGAAAAACTATATGCCAGCCAATTGCAACAACAATCATAAGCACAAGCCAATTTGTAGAAGAAGTAATACCAAAGTTTCCTCCAGCTAAAACCGTTGTATGTTGATTCATCATAGTCCAAATCAATGGAACGCTCATGTACGTATTATGTTTAGAGCGTAAGCCAGCTAATCCGACTAAATCAGAATTAGGTGCTTCACCATTTTTTATAGCAGCAATGATTTTTTGCTGTGCAGGCCAAATCCTAAACCAGACATTGAATGCCATATTTGTGCCAAATAGTGCACCCAAGTGAATATTAAAAGAACGGTAACTAAACCCACTCCACTCCTTCATTAAATAGACTACAACCCCAATCAGCGCAAAACTGACTACTGTAACTAGTCTTACATTGGAAGCAAGGCCAGTTTTATATATAAAATCATATAAAAAAACCGCTAGAAAAGTAACTCCAATCATTGAAAATCCTGAAACTCCCCAGCTAGAATCATCTTCAAAAGTAAGCCCTCCGTGATAATATACAACTAGTAGTAAAATAACACCGGTAAACCAAGTCCATGCTGCTCCCCATCTAAACCAATACAATGCCCTTGGCATAAGCTCAGGGACAACTTTCTTTTTAGTATCTGAATCCATTGATGCTGCAAAATGACCATTGATAAAATTAAAAAAATACAATAGACCTATCCACATTACTCCTGCTATAATATGTAGCCATTTAAATATTGGATGGATTAATTCCATGGAAACTCCTTTAAGATTATTTTTATTTCAGACACCTCATAAATTAACACTTGCAATGCAATGCATCAAGTAAGACAGTATTTAATTATCTGGATACGGAAAAAGATCATCTAGGCCTGTTACTTTTCCGTGTTTATCCCTATAAACAACATGCTTTCGCTCAAATTGAGTATATGAGCTTATTCCAGAAGCTGCAGCTAAAGAGTGTAAACCATTTCGAAGCGTAATAACATAATTAAGTACTCTCCATTTCTTTTCATCAACAACTAGCGCTTTTTGATGACCTTGGTCAGTGGTCGCAACTCCAACTGGACAGTTATTTGAATAACACTTCATTGCCCCAATACATCCAACGGAGATCATCATTCCTCTAGCAATATTGACCAAATCTGCTCCAGAAGCTAATGCAATAGCAATTTTATCAGGGCTAAAAAGTTTACCACTAGCAAATATTTTCACTCTATCCCTAACACCATGCTTTCTTAAAGCATTATCACAATAAATTAAACCAGAACTAATAGGGAGACCCATACTATCAGCCATCTCTTGATAAGTTGCACCTGAACCTCCCTCACTGCCGTCTACAGTAATAAAATCAGGGCCTTGGCCAGTCTCCTCCATCAGTTTAGCCAGTTCATCTGCGCTATCTGGGCCACCCATAACAATTTTAATACCAACAGGTTTTCCGCCTACCCTTCTCAATTCACCTAAGAAATCAAATAGAGAAATTAAATCATGAAACTGGTTATGTCTATTTGGTGAATCAACAGTTTTCCATGGCTCCACGCCTCTTATTTCAGCTATTTCTTCATTTATTTTACTTCCCTCAACGTGGCCACCTCGTATCTTTGCTCCCTGTGCGAGTTTTATTTCAAAACATTTTAAATTAGGGTTTGATGCTTTTTCTTTAAATTTTTCCCAGCTAAATGTACCATCCTCATTTCTAACTCCAAAAATTCCAGAACCAATTTGCATAATTACATCTCCACCACCAACAGTATGGTAAGGAGCTAACCCTCCTTCGCCAGTATGAACCCATGATCCTGTTGCAGATCCTAGACCATAACTAATAGCACTAATAGCATTTTCACCTAAAGCGCCATAACTCATAGCACTCATCCCTACTGGCCCTCTTACTTTCCAAGGCTTATCACAATCTTTACCAATAATTATTGAATGTTCCTCAGGAAGTGTCCAGGGCGACACTTCAACTTCTTCAAGGTGCTCTTTCCTAGAAAAGAGACCTTCAGTGCCAACATATCTTTTGGTTTTAATTTTAGGCAAAAGCTCAACTTCCATCTCTTCTTTTTGTTTAGGAAACATTGAATTTCGAATATAAAAACCAGGCCTATCAAAGTCTCTTTTTGATCCAAATGCAATAACAGTTTTCAAATATTTTCCCTGAATAACAATATTTGAAAAGTCAGACCTACTAAATGGCTTTCCTTCATCATCTGAATCGAACATATACTGCCTAAGCTCAGGCCCCAGCATTTCTAGAAAATATCTAACTCTTCCCAAGAGCGGAAAGTTCCTTAGCACAGAATGCTGAGTTTGTCTTTTGTCAAAAAAATACCAAACTAGAAATAGCAATGGAGGTATTGATATCATCGCTAAAATAAGTATAGTTAGTATTGTCAGTCCTAAATCTTGAAGCATGTACTTTTTCCTTAGATTTTGTTATTTAACAATTAAAATTGGACACTGAGTTTTCTTTAAAACATTTAGTGATTTATTTCCCCTAAAAAAGGTTTTGAGTGGATTTCTTGATGATGAACCCATAATTACTATATGACTTTTTCCTGCTTTTTCTGGAATAATATCTATTGGATTACCCATTTCAAATGAACTGCTAAAACTTATATTATTTCTTCGTAAAAATTTTGCAGCCCATTCTGTGGCGAATTTGTAATTTTCTTGAGATTCATCATTTTTGCTTATTGTAATAATTTCAATACCAATATTAAATGCTTGAGCTATACGAACACTATATTTAATTGCCTTCTTGGTTCCCGGTGAATCATCAACCACCAAAAGAACCTTATAATCCCTGCTAGCATCATAATTATTTACTATAAAAATTGAACTATCAATGTACTGAGTAAGCTCATAATCTTTTTTTGAATTTTGACTTTTTCCAATTATCGTAACATCATATACTTGTTTTTGAACTTCGCTTATTAACTCTTCAATAATTTCACCGTTTCTTAAAATGAGACTTACATCATCGCATACAGTTCCTTTAAGAAAAACCTCGGATCGCCTACCGCCACGCTCAATCAATGTATTTTTTGGAAAACCTGCATCTATTTCTTTTTTTTCGATAAAATTATTTTTAGATAAGAAGTCAAATGCCCATTCTAACACATCTACTCCGGGTCTATCTAGATCCCAGGACTCCATTCTTTCTTGAGCAATCCCAACCTCTTTCACGCTAAATTGGTTTATTTTATCCCCTACATCAACGATGGTGGTTTTTGCGCTAAATGCCTTCGCTACCCTCATTCCAACATCAAGCGTTTTAGATGAATGCTTTTTGCTACTTATTGCGATTAAAATCTTCATGATAGTATAGGCCAATATATGAATGAGATTAAAAATAATAAAACAATCGAAACGATAAACAATTTCCAACCTGCTTTGAAATAATCTCTTGATTTAACTAAGCCTGTAGAGTGAATAATCATACAAGTGGGTGATGCTACTATTGTCAGGTATGCAAATGCTGATGCGACAGAGGTTGCCATTCCCATAATAATTGGGTCAACGCCCAAGTCAAGGACAATTGGACCCAAAACTGCGACCGTAGCTGCATTACTTAATAAATTGGTCATCACTGAACATAAAACTACAGAAAAAAACCAGCTTACTACTGTCATATCTGTAACAAATAACTGAAAAAAATCTAAAAAACTCTGTGCAAGCCAATTCGCTGCACCCGTATCTTTCATTTGAATTCCAAGAGATATAGCAGAGCCAAACAGTATTACAATCCCCCAATTCATTCTAGATGCTATATCATTCCATTCAATTAGTCTAAACGATAAATATAAAAAGACCCCTGAAAGAGCAACTATTCCAAGTCCAATTTTTGGACTTAAAAAAATCCAGCCTATAAAAACAAAAGTGAAAACTATTATTGAAAGCTTTTGATCACTATTCAAAGGGCCACTTTTTGCAACATCAACTTTAAGTTTTCTTACAGCTGAATCCATTATTTTTTTTTCTGGGGTAAAAGTATACCATAGGATAGTTGCAGCTAACGGTATTTCAATTAAGAGCATAGGATAGGCATACTTCATCCAATCTAAATACGAAATATTTGCCAATCCAAATTCTGATAAATAGCCAATCATTATTGCATTTCTTCCACCTCCAGAGGGAGTTCCAATTGAACCCAATGCGCATCCATAGGCTATTGAAAAAAGTAAAAGCGTAGATATTTTACTTGATCTATCAAGACTAATACCTGAATTTTTTAACAACGAAAGGGCAACAGGGAGCATCATTGCTGCTACTGTATGCTCACCAATAAATGAAGACATAATTGCAGAGACCCCAACAAAGCCAAAAGAAATTTTCCAGGTTTTATTCCCTGTTAATCTAACAATCATTAACGCTAAATGCTTATCAAGTCCCTGATGGACAATTGCGACCGCAAGCATTAAAGAGCCCATTATAAAAAATACGGCGTCACTCATAAATGTTGAAGCAACACCATTAGGCGTATCAATACCGAGTACTACCTCCATAATAAGTATTAACAATGCTACTGCAGGAATTGGAATTGATTCAGAAATAATTAATATAAGAGCGGTAACCACAATAATAAGGGTTCGATGCCCCTCAGCGGTAAGCCCCTCAGGTGTCGGTAGATAAAAAATTGAGATGCTTATAAAAAAAGTGGTAATTAACCACTTTTTTCTTGAAACCCAAAATAATAAGTTATTTAATAATTGATTTGATGGGCCAAACATTACATTTTTGCTGACTTAGTTTGAAAGTAATCAGTCATCTAATTTTTCAATTCTTCTTACGTGTCGACCTCCTTCAAATGGCTCATTGAGCCATATTTCAATTACTCGATAAATTTCTGATTCATCCATAAAGCGTGCTCCCAGTGATAATACATTTGCATTGTTATGTTCCCTGGAAAGCTTAATGATCTCATCTGGCCCATTGTAAAAAACAGCAGCCCTTACTCCTTTGATTCTGTTTGCAGCCATGGCTTCACCTTGACCGGATCCACCTAAAATAATTCCTCTGCTTTCAGGATCTTCTGCAACTGCTTTTGCGCAAGGAAAAATAAAATCAGGGTAATCATCAAGTGCATCGTATTCATGTGCTCCATGATCATTTACCTCATAGTTGTTTTTAATTAAATATTTTTTTATGGAATTTTTTAACTCTAATCCAGCATGATCTGTTGCAATGTGAATCATCATAATAAACCATCCAAATGCTGTCTTATCTTTGATTCAATCTTCGATGCAGTAAATCCAAACTCTTCTGCAAGATCCTTGCCAGGAGCTGAAGCCCCGAAATGATCTATTCCAATAGAAATTCCATTACTTCCAATATATCTTTCCCAGCCTAAAGTTATACCTGCTTCAAATGAAATTTTCATAGCTCCTCTATGAGGTATGATAGAACGCCTGTAATCAGAAGATTGATTTTCAAAAATTTCCCAACAAGGCATGCTTACTACACGGATCCTCTTATCAGACATATTGCCAGCTATGTCCATCGCTAAACTAACTTCAGAGCCAGTTGCAAGAAAAACTAATTCTGGATTTTCCGCATCTATTACTACATACGCGCCCTTACTAACACCATCAAATATATCATCCATAGACTGCTTTAATACTGGAACGCCTTGTCTAGTTAACAATAGCGCGCTTGGAGCAACTTTATTATTCATTGCTAATTTAAAGGCTGCAACCGTTTCCTTCGCATCAGCTGGTCGAAAAACATTAAATCCTGGAATTGCTCTTAATGACATTGCTTGCTCAACCGGCTGATGTGTTGGGCCATCCTCTCCCACCCAAAATGAATCATGGGTAAATTCGTGAATCACTCCGCATTTTTGAATAGATGCTAATCGTAATGCCGGACGTTCGTAGTCAGCAAAAACTAAAAAGGTTCCCCCAAAAGGAATTAAGCCACCATGAAGCGCTATACCGTTCATAGCAGCTGCCATTGGAAATTCTCTAACCCCAAAAGCTAAATTGCGTCCCAATCTATTATCCTTTGAAAAATCGCCATAAGTCTTAGCAAAATTACCTGTGTAGTTTGATGGTTCAAGATCAGCAGACCCTCCAATTAAATTTGGGACTTGTTCAGCAAATTTATCAAGAGTTGAACCAAATGCCTTTCGGGTAGGCAGAACAGAGCCTTCTTCAAACACCGGATACTTTATATCTGAATGGCTATCTTCAAACAATGCTTTCCAAAAATTATTAAAACTGTGATCTAGTCTTGCATTATTAAGATTAGACTCCCATTCGTTTGACATTTCAACTAATTTTGTAAATCGTATTTGAAAATGCTTTTTTACTTCATCAGGTAGATAAAACTCTTCATTCGGAAGACCAAGCTTTTCCTTTGTAGCTCTAATCTCATCATAATCTAATGGTGCTCCATGTGTTTCATGGTCGCCTTCCACATTTGCGGCACCTTTTGCCATAACCGTCTTTCCGATAATTAGACTTGGTCTATCAACAACCTGTGCTTTTTCTATAGCTTCACGAATTTTACTATGATCGTGGCCATCTATTTCTTGCACATGCCACCCAAAACCTTCAAACACTTGAGAATATTTAGTTGAATCTGACCTATCGACTTTTCCAGAAATTTGAGCATTATTTGAATCGTAATACACAATTAACCTTGATAAGCCCCAATGGCCCGCCATTGAGCCAGAACCCAATACAACCGGTTCTTGAAAATCGCCATCACCAGCGACTACATAAGTAAAATGATCAAATATATTTTCAAATTCTTGATGATACTCTTTTATATTCGCTCGCAACATAGATTCCGCTGTAGCCATGCCTACAGCCATAGCAAAGCCTTGTCCAAGTGGACCGGTTGTAGCTTCAATACCGGGAATTTCAACCTCAGGGTGACCAGGAGTATTACTATGAAGCTGACGAAAATTACTGATATCGTCTTTATTCAGCCAGCCGATTTGATACAAAATAGCATAAATCAATGCTGATTCATGTCCTGCAGAAAGGACAAATCTATCTCTATTAAGCCAATCAGGATTATTTGGATTGTAATTGAGGTATTCTGTAAAGAGTATTTGAGTAAAATCTGAAGATGACATAGGTCCCCCACTATGTCCGGAGTTGGCTTTGCGGACCATATCCATTATCAAGCCTTTTGTAACAGCTAAAGAAAATTGATTTTTTTCTTCATCTTCCCAATCCGAAAATGTATCAATATCTTTAAAAGTTCTCAATTTTTATACTAAATATTATAAAATTCTTTTATTGTTTGAGCGGGATCATCTGTACCAAAAATAGCAGAACCGGCTACTAAAACATCGGCTCCAGCATCAACAACTTCTTTCGCATTATGTATTTTTATGCCACCATCAACTTCTATCAAAACTCGATCCTGCAAACACTGCTCAGTAAGTTTTTGTTTAATCTCAATTATTCTTTCTGTTGAACCATCAATATATCCCTGTCCACCAAAACCTGGATCAACACTCATTACTAAAATCAAATCAATTTTATCAAAAAAGGGTTCAATACTAGAAACTGAAGTCGATGGCTTTAAAGAAATACCAACTTTGCTTCCAGTGGATCTAATAAGGTCAATTACGCTTAATGGATCATCAGCTGCTTCAATATGAAAAGTTATCATATCAGCACCTGCTTTTGCAAAAGGCTCTACAAGTTTTTCAGGCTCTATAACCATCATATGCACATCTAAAAATTTTTCAGTTTTACTTCTTAATGATTTAACAACAGGTGGGCCAATAGTTAAATTTGGAACAAATTGATTATCCATCACATCAATATGTATCCAATGCGCACCACCATCCGCGCACTGATCCAGTGCTAGCTGAAGATTGGAGAAATCTGCAGAAAGAATTGATGGGGATAATTTGAATTCCGAGGTCATATTATCATACCCAAATTAGCGTTAGATAAATAGGAATTCAACTCTGAATGTTATTTATCTATTTTTTTTTAACAAACCTAAACTAATTTAGATCTAAATAAAAGTAGGTAAGATGAGCAAAGAGAATAAAGATAGGTTTTATTATAATAGTAAGTTTTTAGGAAGTCCAGGTGCGCGATCAGTTAGAATTCTTTCAGAATATTATGGCCCACTTCAAAGATTTGAAAGAAACAATATTCAAGATTTTCTTGTATTTTTTGGATCTGCAAGAATTAAATCAAAAGAAGAAGCAGAATCAGAACTAGAAAATGCTTCAAAAGATATTTCGAAAAAAGAGCTTAAAAGGCTTAAGACAAATTTGGAAATGAGTAAATATTACGAAGATGCCTGCGATCTATCCTTTCGGATGACAAAATGGAGCAATAATTTAAAGAGTAAGAATAAAAGGTTTGTAGTGACATCAGGGGGTGGACCTGGAATAATGGAAGCAGCAAACAAAGGGGCAAAAAAAGCAAATGGACCTGCGATTGGTTTATCAATAAGCCTTCCTTTTGAACAGTCAGGCAATGAATGGATTTCTGATGATCTTGAAATAAATTTTCACTATTTTTTCATGAGAAAATTCTGGTTTCTTTACAAAGCGAAAGCAATGGTAGTTTGGCCAGGCGGTTTTGGGACTTTAGATGAAGTAATGGAGGCATTAACTTTAATTCAAACACAAAAACTGAGAAAGAAGATTCCTGTAGTGCTTTATGATGAAGACTTTTGGAAAAACATTGTTAACTGGGATTTCATGATAGAAAAAGGCGTTATTTCAGAAACCGATGTTGATTATTTTAAATTTTGCAATTCAGTTGATAGCGCTTATAAATATCTAACCAAAAAAATCACCTCAACACATTTAAAAGGGCCAAATTTTTAATGAAAATTTTTATGATTAAAAAAATTGCTGTTATTTTATACTGCCTTAGTGTATCGATTGCACAAGTGGGTCCAGCAAAATCATTGCACCGGAACCCTCCAAGAGCGTGGGCTTTGACCAATGCCACTATCCATACCGAACCAGGAAAAACTATATTCAATGGAACTGTTTTAATAAGGAATGGTATTATTTCATCGGTTGGTAAAAACGTTAAAATTCCTTTGCAAACAACTGTTGTTAAAATGGATGGAAAGCATATATATGCTGGTTTTATAGAAAGCTGGATGGATGTAAAATCAAAAAAAGATACCGCCTCGCTTGAAATGCACTGGAATTCAAATATGCGCTCACATCTAAAGGCTAGTGAATTTTATACACCGAATGAAAAAGAGCTAGATGAGCTTAGGAAGCTTGGCTTTACTACCGTACATCTTGCACCAAATGGCGGGATTTACCAAGGACACTCTAGCCTTGTAAATATTAATAAAAAACCTAAGGTGCTATCAAATGACATTGCACAAGTTGTTGAATTTAAATCTGGAGGATGGGGAGCAAAAGAGTATCCGACCTCTTTACTTGGCGCTATTGCATTTATTCGTCAAGGTTTAATAGACGCAAAATGGTATGATAAGGCTCAAGAGATAATTTCAAAATATCCTGATGGTAACGAACAAATTGAATTTGATCAATCATTAAGTGCAATTGGAAACTTTTTAAAAAAGGGCAAACCATTTGTATTTGAGACAAAAAATGAACTTTACATTGATAGGGCTTATAATATCGCAAATGAATTTGAACTTAAACTTTGGATTAGAGGTAATGGATACGAATACAGAAGATTAAATCAATTAAATCAAGAGCATATGATAATACCAATTAATTATCCAGCCAAACCTGAAGTTGCTAACCCTCATAGCGCTTTACAATATTCTACCCAACAACTTAAACATTGGGATATGGCACCTGATAATTTGAAAAAACTTAGAGAAAAAAATATAAAATACTCCCTCACTTCAAGTGGGCTCAAAAACAAAAAAGATTTTAGAAAAAATTTGTCTAAATCTATCCGGAGAGGTTTGAATGAAGCAGATGCAATTGCTAGCTTAACTACCGTACCAGCAAAAGCTTTCGGGCAATCAAAGCGTCTAGGGAAAATTGCTCCGGGTTATATTGCTAATCTAGTAATAACAAATGGTAATTACTTCCACGAGGATTCAAAAGTGCAATCTGTTTGGATTGAAGGAAGCGAGCTTCAATTGTCTCCTGATCCTATAAATCACTATGCAGGGTTATGGACATTTAAAGAAAGAGAAAGAACTTGGGTTTTAGATATTGATAAAGATGAGCTGATATTCTCAGCAAAATTAATAAAGGACAGTATTTCAATATCGGTGCAAAATCTTTCCATTGATAGAGATCAAATCTCATTTACTATTAATGACACTGCACATTTTAATAATGGAGCGGTGAGATTCATTGGTAGAATAGAAAAAAAGGGGATGTCCGGTAAGATCATTTATGCTGACAATAATAGATCATCATGGACAGCACAGCTAGATTCAAAAAAACCTTCCCCTGTCTTTACAATGAAAAAGGAAAAACCCAGTAAGCTTGAAGTTTTTTCCCCAGAAGGTGCATATGGGGTTGATGAAAAAATAATCAAACCAAAAACTATTCTTGTTGATGATGCTACCATCTGGACATCCGGTCCTGATGGGGTTCTTGAAGGATTCGACATACTTTTCCAAAATGGAAGGGTTAAGCAAATTGCCAAAAATATTTATCTCAACGATAAAAATGCAATTATAATCGATGGAAAAGGCAAACACATTACTCCTGGATTAATTGATGCGCACAGCCACATGGCCGGAGAATCTATTAACGAAGGATTCCAAAACGTTACCGCTGAAGTTAGAATGCGTGATGTAATTGACCCGAATGATATAGCAATGTACCGTGCTCTTGCTGGAGGCCTAACCACAATAAACTTATTGCACGGTTCCGCTAATCCGATTGGTGGGCAAAGTGTTGTTATGAAGCTAAGATGGGGTAGTTTTTCAAATGATTTAATTTTTAATGAAGCCTCTCAAGCTATAAAATTTGCCTTAGGTGAAAATGTTAAACGAAAACGGTCTTATGGTCGCTACCCTGAAACCAGAATGGGTGTTGAGCAAGTTATAAGAGATGCATTTTCCGCTGCGAGAGACTATGATAAGCTATGGAATACATACAATAAAGACGCAAAACTGCAACGCACAAAATTACCTCCGAGACGCGATTTAGAGCTGGATGCCTTGGTTGAAATATTAAATGGAAAACGTATTGTTCACGCGCATTCCTATCGCCAGGATGAAATACTGATGCTGACTCGAATTGCTGAAGATTTTGGCTTTACGATGGGAACATTTCAGCATGTTTTAGAAGGCTATAAGGTTGCAGAAAGACTTGTGGAGCACGGTGCAAGCGCATCAACGTTTTCTGATTGGTGGGCCTATAAATTTGAAGTAATTGATGCGATTCCTTTTAATGGTACTTTAATGGCAAACGTAGGTGTAAACGTATCTTTTAATTCTGACAGTGATGAGCTTGCAAGACGCATGAACCTTGAAGCTGCAAAAGCAGTCAAGTATGGAGGTCTATCGGAAGAAGAAGCGCTGAAGATGGTTACAATAAACCCTGCCAAGCAGCTTAAAATTGATAAGTATGTAGGCTCTCTTGAAATTGGTAAGGATGCTGATTTTGTACTATGGTCCGGTCACCCGCTTTCAAACTATACCGTCTGCGAACAAACATGGCTAGATGGAAAACAATATTTTTCACAAAAGAAAGACGTGTACTACAGGGAAAGGGATGAAAAACTTAGAAATGATCTCATTCAAAAAATATTAGTCAGTAGTGAATCAGGCAGCAGCATAATAATTCCGGACAGTGAAGACGCAAATAAATACCATACCTGTAACAATGACCATGACCATAATCATAATCATGAAGGAGGTCATTAATAATGAAAAACTTACTAATTGGTTGTTTGCTAACTGTTTCATTATTTGCAAATGAGCAGATTCCTGCTCCTCCACAAAAAAACCCCATCATATTGAAAAATGGTTTTATTCATACAATTTCAAATGGTGTGATTGAAGGATCTATTCTTTTCAATAAAGGTAAAATTATTCGTATTGCGAAATATATTACTCCCCCAAAAGATTGTGAAGTTATTGACTTAAAAGGTAAGCATGTTTATCCAGGGATGATTGCCGCTGTTTCGGGCTTAGGATTGGTTGAAATTAATGCTGTAGCGGTTACTAATGATCATTCTGAGCGGGGAGATTTTAATCCAAATGTGCGCACCAATGTTGCTTTCAATCCTGATTCAGAAATCATACCAACGACAAGGTCAAATGGAGTTTTAATTGCAAATGTAATACCAGCTTCAGGCTTAGTATCTGGACAATCATCTGTAATGATGCTTGATGGTTGGACCTGGGAGAACGCCACCCTTTCTTTCCCCAGCGGTCTTCATATTAATTGGCCAAATATGAATTCAGGCGCTAGAACTGATAACGACAAAAAAAGATTAAAAGCAGCAAAGCAGCAATTAGATGATTTAGAAAAAATGATAAAAGATGCTAGGGCGTACGCTAGGCTCAGAAAGACCAAATCAAGACTAGCTGAAAACTATCACAATGAAGATCTACGCTGGGAAAGCATGATTCCCTATGTAGAAAAGAAACTTCCAATTTTTGTTCATGCAAATGAAGTAAGACAAATTGAAGCTTCTATTAGCTGGGCCAATAGACATAATCTAGAGATAGTAATAGTTGGAGGTAAGGACGCATGGCGCACAACCGACCTCTTAGTGAAAAATAGAATTCCTGTCATATATGAAGGCGTGACATCTCTTCCTTTTCGAAGGTTTGAGGATTACGATCAGGCTTATAAGACACCTTCCATATTATATGAAAAAGGAGTACAGTTTTGTATTTCTGATTATGGATATGCTGGAAGAGCAGAACAAATCAGAAATCTACCTTATCAGGCTTCAATGGCAGCTTCCTATGGATTGCCAAAAGAAGCTGCGTTTCGAGCTGTAACTTTATCGGTTGCTGAAATTTTAGGAATTGATAAAAAAGTGGGGTCGTTAGATGAAGGTAAAGATGCTACCCTATTTATTTCAGATGGGGACCCACTTGAAACACGCACAAATATAATTCAAGCTTTCATTCAAGGTAAAAAGATAGATATGGGGGATAGACACAAGAGCCTGTATTCAAAATACAAAGAAAAATACAGGCAGCTTGAAATCCTAAAAGAGTAAAGCAGTTATCTATTTTACTTTATAAATCGCATAATCTCCAGGTGAAGCACCAACAACAAGCTCCTCTTCGAGTTCACCTAAATTATTATGAACGAAGACTGTGTCAGGAGCTGTGTAGTCGCTTGTAACACCAAGGAATAATTTTTCATCAAACCCATTTGCTGAATATAAATGATTGGAATTATAAGACCCAATTTTAGCAAGTGACTGCAACGATAAATCAGCATTTAATGGAGCAGCTCCTCCATTATAAGTTCTAAAAGCGCGGCTATCAAACTTAAATACGTCACCACCGCAAACTGCGCCTTTGCCATAATCAAGAATAACAATAGCTTCACTTAGCATATTTATTTTACTAGTGCCGTAGTATGTTTCAGAAAAATCTGCACTGTAATGAGTACGTGAAACCCACAAATTATCACCATCGATTAAAAGCTGTTGTGGTCCTTTTCCAACCTCATAGGTTTTGGTTGCTTTTCCTGATTCAATATTAATTTTAACAACTGAACTTGCAGAACTGTAGTCTGCATTCATATTGATAGCAACCCAAAGATTAGTTCCATCGGATACAATTGATTCTGGTAAACCATCCAATGAAATAGAATCTTCAATGTAGTAAGTTGAAAGATTTAACACCTTAACATCCTGAGTATAGTAGTTCGTGAAGTAAAGTTTATTATTTTCAACAACCATTTCTCTTGGACTAGAACCTTCGGTTGAAATTGAAATACCAGGAAGTTCAAGACCATCATCGCTTATTTGATAAACTTTAATTAAATGGCTATTGTTAACCAAAACAAAGAGTTTGTTATTATGAACAAGAATAGATTGAACCACATCACCAATTTCTTTTACTTCTTGGATTAGCTTCCCATTGCGAAATACCGAAACCGATCCATTGCTAGATCCAAAATTGCCTTCTGTTGAGATGAATGTTAATTCTAGTGATTCATTTTCCGAATTACTATCTTCGCAACCAACTAAAATGATTGCTAAGAGAAAAAAGATTTTTTTCATTTAATTATCCTTAATTAATTAAGGGGATTTTTTTGAATTAAAATAATTTAACTCTTATCCCGAAAGTTAGTTATTAGTTAGCTTTATTATCCAGATATCCTGACTTACGCTAAACAAAATATTTACGCCTTCTTCTTTTCGAATGGCAAAAATAAAATATTTCTAACGATTACAGTAGCGGGAACTGTGCCTGAATTTCACAGGCTTCCCTGCAATAATAATTGCTTTAACTATTTTAATTTAGAAAGTAAAGATTGCTATATACTAATCTTATTAATAATAATAAAAAAAGAATTCACTCTTTTAGTATTTTTTTTAAATTAATCTATATTTCAGAAATTAATTGCTGAAGTAAATTGATAAAATTTTTATCATTATTTAAACAGGGTACATAAATAAAATTTTTACCTCCAGCTTTAATGAAAGTCTCCCTTGCTCTCAAATCTATTTCTTCTAATGTCTCAAGACAATCAGCGACAAATGAAGGACATATAATTATAATATTTTTTATTCCTTTCGCTGGAAAATTTTTTAATTCAATATCGGTAAAAGGCTTTAACCATTTACGATCAATAATAGTAACGCGAGATTGAAAACTGCTCATCCATTGTTTGCTATTAAGATTTAATTCTTCCGCTACAAGCCTAGAAGTATTTAAGGTGTTAGATCTATAGCAATTTTTTGCTTCATCACAATTAATCTCACAGCATGATAGCGATTGAAGGCAATGTTTTTCACTTTTATCTGACTTTCTAATATGCCTTTCAGGTAATCCGTGATAGCTAAAAATTAGCTTATCCAACTTTTCTGAAATATGAGGTTTTAGTTGTTTAGATAAAGCTGCTATATATTTAGGGTGATTAAAAAAAGGCTTAACAATAGAATACCGTAAACCTGGATAATATTTTTTAATTATTCTATCAACCTCTACTTTAGTAGAATGCGTAGTAGACATGGCATGATGTGGATAAAGCGGAAATATGATAATATCATTTGCTCGTTTTTTTTTGAATGATAAAATTGAATCTTTGATTGATGGGTCTTGATAGCGCATTGCAACCTTCACGTTCCATCCGGTTTCTTTTATCAGTGATTCAGCTATTCGATTTGTATTTTGAATCAAAGGCGATCCTTTTTCTTCCCATATAGCTTTGTAAGCCTTTCTTGTCTTTGGGGATCTAAATGGAAGTATAATTAAACGAACAATAATTTGCTGTAATAGCTTTGGTAAATCTATAACAAATTTATCTGATAAAAATTCAGATAGATACGATTTAATGTCTTTTAGATCTAAAGACTTTGGAGAGCCAAGATTAATTAAAAGAATATTTTTCTGCATAGAGCTATCATGAATCATCTTTAATAGGTGGTACAGGTCTAGTTATTAAAAAAATGCATAAACATATACAAAATAAACCTAATAAGAGTTGTAAATAAAAATTAGTAATTGAATAGATTGTAAATGAAAATGTTGGAATAATTAAGCATATGGAGATAATCTTGGATTTACGCTTAAGCCCTTTATACTTCTTCCAATCCTTAATTAGTGGACCAAAAGTCTTATGATTGATTAACCACTTCTCAAGATGTTTTGAAGATTTAGAAAAGAACCATGCAGCTAATAGTATTAAAGGTGTTGTGGGGATTCCTGGAATAAAAACACCCAAAAATCCCAAACCAACACATATTAACCCTAGGCAGATATATAGATATTTTTTAACCAATTAACGCTTAGAATTAGTTAAAATAATAATGTCTTTATATCTATTAGTTTGCAGTTAATTCAGCATATCTAAATACAACCATACCGCCGCTATAATCATCAACGCGAACTTTAAAAACTTTATGTGAAACAGTATCATATATTATATATGTATCATTTGAAACACCAACTTTATGGGAAGCCATATCATAGGTTAAAGCAGCGTTTGACCCACCATACTGTATTCTACCTCCTTCAGGGGCAAATGCATTCTGCGCTGGAGCTGTTTCAATGGATTCGAAGTTGTCAGAGCTATTTATTGCAAGCATAGAACTTGAGCCTAGTCCAAAAGATGGCATTTGATATTGTTGACCTCCAAATGGTACATCAATATTATGGTAAACTAAATGCCAGTTTGAATTATCTTTTTCCCCATTAACTAAATTAAAATAAAAAGCGCCGTTAGCTACGTTTTCTGTCATGACTTCATTAATGGTCATTGTATTGTTTTTATCGGCTTGATCTTCGCAGCTAATAAGTAACAGTGCTACTACCATTGAAATCATTATTTTTATTCGACTCATTTCATATCCTTTTTTATTAAAGCAGTTGAAAGCTCTAGATAAGCAGCCCTACCAATAAATGGTCCAAAATTATCATTCGTATAATTCCCTACATTATCCAGAACTAAACTCAAATTAATTGATTCTTTTATTTTCATTGTTGTACGGATATTGATTATTGCATATCCGTTTATTTTTTCATTAGATGAAATATATGCTCCGGTTTTAATATCAAATTCTTGCGGTTTATAAGGCGCAACCCACTTACCGCTTACAGAGCTCTTAATAAGATTATTAATAAAATTAAAATTTAGATAACTGCTAACTGAAAAAGGAATTGTGTTTGGAATTGGATTATCTTTTTCATCGCGATTATTAGACCAGTTTAGAGTCCATTTGTATTCCAATCTTTCAGAGAGTCTCCATAAATGCGATACCTCAAAACCTGAAAATATAGCCGCATAAATGTTTTGATAGCTTAATACACCTTTGCCCTTTGTATAATCTTGAATAAGATTTTCAAAATCAGTATAATAATAAACAAAGTTAAATTGATTATTTAGACTAAGACTATAATCAAAACCAGCAGTTATTCCATTTGATCTCTCTGGCTTTAGATCAGGGTTACCCTCAATTAAATAGTTGAACTGGATATTATTCCAATCTATATATTTTTCAAGAAATGATGGCGCTCTAAAGCCTTGCCCCCAAGAAGTTCTAAATTTCCACTGTTCAGAAATTTTATACATTAATCCTAAACGAGGACTGAGCACCCTGTACTCATCGCTATAATCATCAAAACGTACTCCAAAAATCATATTTAGTTTATTCTGTATTTTAATATCATACTGACCAAAAAGGCTTTTACTGTTAATTTCTTGCTTACCTGAATTAATTCTATCACTGGAATAATTTGCTCGATAAATTTCAAATCCAGCATTTAATTCATCTGTTTGGCTTTTTTTATTTAATAAAATTTCATATTCTAGGTGATCCTCTGAGGTTAGATCGTCACTTTCAAGCTCTCCCCATGGCCTTTTTTGGACATAATTGCGAGAATAGTTATTTGATAAAAATGTCTGATTAATATTCCAACCTTTTTGAAAGCTTGTTTCATGAGAAAGTGACATATTGAGACGATCAATTTCTGTATTTGTATTCATTAATTTTGATGAACCATTATCTGTTTGGTCATAAAAATTTGATTTAAAATTAATTTTGTTACGATTATTTAGTTTCCAATTAATATTTCCTAATGCTGTTATTTTTTGTACTTGATCGATATCAAGCTCTTGCACTGATTTATCTTTTTGAATTTGCTCAACACCTATTTGGATGTCAAAAACTAAATCATTTAAAGGCTGAACGAGGTTTAGTCCAAAATTACTCGACCCATTTTTTAACCCTGAATCATTAAAATTATTTTGTGTATTTCCATATCTACTTGAAACATTAATCTCTGGAGATTTTTTATTTTTATCTGTAATAATATTAATAACACCTCCCATAGCTTCACTTCCATATAGTGATGAACTAGGGCCTTTTACAATTTCAACTCTTGAAAGTTGATCGGTTAATATCTGATCAAGTGAAACTCTATTATTAAATTTTCCTGTGATAGGCTGGCCATCAATAAGTATTAGAATATATCTTGAATCCATACCTAAAACATTTAAAATTGAACCTCCTGCTACAGATGTTTGCAAGCTAACACCGGCTCTTTGAGATAAAAGCTCAGCAACATTTCTTGATCCAGAATTCACAATGTCTTTACGTGAAATAACCTCAGTTGCAATAGGAGTTTCGCTACGAAACCTGCTTGATCTGGTAGCGGTAACAACTAGTTCATCCATTTCAATAGCCATCTGTGCTAAATAAATCATGAGTTTCTCGTTTGGCTTGGCATCAATAACTTGATTTATTGACTGATAACCTATATGAGAAATTTGAAGATATATCGGAAACACCAATTCACTTTCAATCGTAAATACTCCATCTTGATTAGTAGTAGCTCCAATTTGCTGATTTGGTATAAATATATTCACCTCAGGAATTGGGCTACCACTTTGAGAATCCAATATAATGCCTGTAAGTTGATCATCATAGTTCTGACCAGCTATTAAAAGAATACTAATAATATTAGAAATAAATATTTTTTTCATATTGAAAGCTTTCCCCCGCTCCAATTATAATTTTATGATGTCGCGTAGTTACCTATAAAAGTTGTAATAAATTCTTCCATAGTTTCTCGAGACATTGATTTTTTTTCATTTCCTAAAAAGAATAAACCATGAAAAAGACCTCCAATAGCTCTCATCAATAAATCTGGGCGCATTTTTGGAAATTCTTTTTTTGCAATACCATCTTCAAGAAGACTTTGTAAAACACTATACATTTTTGTTTGATATTTTTTCCATTCTATATTTTTTTCATCCAAATTAACTGGAAGAGCTTTTGGTGCAGTAAATAAAAATTCAAAAAGAACGGGGTCATTTCTAACAAGTCCACCAATAATATTTAATGTATTGATAAATGTATCCTTTGGGTGATTACGATCGTGTATAACAGGCTCAATTGATTCCCAAATCATTTTCCATCCACGATCTAAAAGCTCAATGAAAATTTCTTCCTTTGAGCTGAAATAGTAATAAAGAGATGCTTTACCAAAATCAGATTGCTTTGCAATCTCATCCATCGTTGATTTCTCAATGCCCTGTTTTTTAAACACCTTTAGGGCGCCTTTGAGAATTTGTTCTTTGCGAAATTCGCGTTCTTTTGCTTGTCTATTTGATATCATTAAATTATGTTTTCGAACCAAGGGTCGAATTTTAAAATAATAAGTTTATATAAAGCAATAAGTTTAGTTCAGATTTGAGAAGTTTATGAAATAATTGATAGCAATGGCAGATTTTTGCTAAGCTACAAATATTTTGATATTGGTCTAGTTAATTTCTATCCAGATATTTCATCTATTATTTTAGAAGAATCTCTAAACAGATGATGTGTGTGTAAATATTTAAACTGAGCATTTCTTCCTATAATTTTTAAATTTTTAAAACACCTAAAATAATCATTTACTACCTTAATATTTTTTTTTGAATTTTTAGTTATAACTGGATATGCATTAGGCATTACCATGCTTGTAGACTTTATAAATAATGATTTTTCAACAATGTTGTTTTTAAATAATTCACTCTGAATATTATTTAAGAATTCATCCTCATCTATTTCTTCAATTTTATCACCACTACTAAATGGAATCTCAACAACAATACATGTTTTACCCTTAGGAGCCATAGAAATACTTCTATTTTTTGGTTCATAAATTCTTGTAAAAGGAAATCTTTCTTCAGGAAAATAAATAGATGCATTTTCACTAAAGCTGTCACAGTTTAATGTAAAAATTGCTAATCTAAGATTTCTAAATTTTAAGGAATTAGCTAATGATATAATATCATCTGGCACACTAGGATAAAAAATATTCGTAAAATAATTTAATGGTAAAGTACTTATGGCTATGTCAGTTTTTATACTATCTCCATTTGATAATATTATCTCATTAATCAAATTATTTTTTGTAATAATTTTTTGAATACTAGAATTATATTTTATGTTATCAATTATAAGCTTCTCAATAGCTTCAAATATCTGTCCATAACCATTTTTAGGATAAAGAAAATTACCCTCAAGGTGTTTCGAATTACTGTTATTGTGATTTATTAAGCTCTTGAACAATGTGAGCAGGTTAAGGTTTTTAAACCTGTCACCAGTAACCTCCTCATCTAAAGTATTCGCCGAAACACCCCATAGCTTCTCAGTATAGTTAATTAAAAAAATTTCTGAAATAGTTTTTCCATATTTTCTGTAAGCAGCTTCTTTAAAACTTGCGTTGTTTTTTTTACTATAAAATAAATTAAACGCATTTTCATAAAAAATTTTAATTATATCAAATATATTAAAGTCAGATATTAAAGATTTTGGATCAATTGGAAATGGGGTCATTTTTGATTCCCAAAAAATCTTGCTGGGTGCATTTACGCTAATTAAATCTTTATCAATTAAAGACATTACGGCGTTCGTAGCTATTGTATTTTTGTTATGAAATCGATGTGCTCCGGTATCAAAACTGCATTCATCAAAATTAAGCGTTTTACAATTTCCCCCAATTGAGTTTTTTGATTCATAAATATTAAAGGAAATATTTTTTCTATTTGCAAAATAAGCGGCCGCTAATCCTGCTGGACCACCGCCAAGGATATGTACTTTTTCCATTTAAGATTCTTTTTTATAAATCAATGAAAAAGTTTCAATTTTTGACCACATCCTATTTACGTATGGGTTATGATAATACGTTTTCAATTTAATTACATTAAATTTTAGTGGTAAAAGTTGGGTGAAATTTCCAACCACAATAGCGCTTTCTTGATTTAAACTATCATGCAATTCAACTAGTTGATTTGCATTGAATACATTTATAAAGGTTGCATCTATATTATGTATTTGAAGGTAAAAATTTATCAATGGAGTGCTAATAATTGTTTTATGAGTATAATTATTAACTATATCATCTTTTAGTTGAGATATAGCTACCGGTTTCTTGTGATCAAATACCAATTTACCAGTTATTTGAACAAGGGAAAGTGAAAATATAATAGCAATAATATTAAGCTTCATTGATTTCTTTTTTACTATAAACTCTATTCCAATTGTCAAAATAATAAAGAACAATAGAAGTATTGGAAGGATATGTCTGCTCTTATATATAACATTCTGAAAAAATAAAACCCATAAGAAATATAAAATAATACATCGAATTATTCTTCTAAGGTATTTTTCATGTCTCCAGTTTTTAATAATTGTATATATACCTACCGCAATTAATATGACTAGAAAAAATGAAAAAAACATGGTTTGCCATGATCTTGCTATCCAATAACCCCCTAGCCCATCAGACCAAACTGATTCAATAGTATATAGTAAACGATCTAGCCAATTGCTTTCAGTGATTACCGTTCCGCCAAATTCAGTAAAATGGCCCAGTGTTTGCTTCCTTGCGGATTCAATTAGACTGTCAAAGCCTTCAAGAAGGATTAATGGAATTAACCATATTGCTACACCTAAAACAAAATAACATATTTTTTTTAAACTTAATCCTTCTTGTAAATTTTTGAAAAAAGGAATTATGATTAATGGGAAATAAGATAACCTCGTTCCAAGCAAAACCCCAGTTAAGAAAAAACCAAAAAATAATTTATTTTTATTACTTTGTGGCAATATAAAGAAATATAGTATCGCTAAAGCTAATGCAAGGCCCATCAAATCGGGCATATACCTATTACCCATCAACCAAATCATTGGGTTAAAAAATATTATAAAAGCCATAAATACCCCTTCTGGGCTTTTTATTTCAGTATTTGCAAGATAGAGGGAATAATAAATAATAATAAAAGTTGAAATTGCTCCAATTACTGAAAAACTAATACCCATACTAGGTATAATTGAATATAGTATTTTTGCAAAAAAACAAAATACTGGATATCCTGGAAAATGAGGCTGAAGATTTGATAAGCTGTAATCGTACAGGCTCAGGGCAAAACGAAGACTATCAATATCCTCAATGTAATAAATAGTTGATACAAAACGTGAAATAATACAGGCAAAAAATAGTATTAATAAATATAATTGATTTTTGCTAAGCAAAACAGAATTCATCAGTTTAAAACCTGCTTAATTCTGCCATTCAGCTAAAAAAATATTTGTATCTCCTCTTTTGGCTTGGTTGCGATTTGATGCAAATACAAAATATTTACCGTCCGGGCTAAAGACCGGAAACCCGTCAAAGCCATTAAAAAATGTTACGCGTTCTAGATTTGTGCCATCAGTGTTAATTGCCCATAGATCAAAATCTCTTCCTTTTGGATCCGCCATATTAGAGCAGAAAATAACTCTTTCATCGTTTGGAAAAAAATATGGAGCAAAATTTGCACCCTCGTTAAAAGTAATTTGCCTTTTATCAGTTCCATCCGCATTCATTATTCTTAATTGGAGATTCATGGGTCTTATTAAGCTTTCATTTATAAGGCTATTATAATCTTTGATTTCTTTTTCAGTTTCAGGGTAAAATGCTCTCCATATTATTTTTTTTGCATTATGGCTAAAAAACGCTCCTCCATCATAACCTAACTTATTAGTTAACATTCGCTTATCAGAGCCATCTGTATTCATTGTCCATATCTCTAAATCCCCTGATGAAATTGAAGTGTAAACTATTCTACTGCCATCAAGAGCAACGGTTGCTTCGGCATCATACCCATCCTCAAATGTCACTTGTTTGATTTGCGAACCATCTAAATTGGCGCTAAAAATATCATACGACTCATAAAGTTTCCATACATAGCCCCTACTAAAATCTGGCTTTGGGGGACATTTTTTATCATAATGATGTGTACTTGCATATATAATTTTTTCATTTTTTGGATATTCAAAAAATGAACAAGTCGTAACACCGTCACCTGTTGAAACCATATCAATTTTGCCAGTTTTTAAATCCATTGTATAAATTTGATCGCATTTCCCTTCTCCGTCATGTGACTGAAAAATTAATTTTTTACTATCAGAACTAAAATAAGCTTCAGCATTTTCACCACTAAAAGTGAGCTGCTTTAAATTTTTAAAATGTTTTTCATTTTTATCGATTAATTTATTGGCGCTGCCATCTACAAAAGAGCCATAGCGATTTATAGCATTCCACCTCATTAAGCTCAGCGCTCCAAGCGCTAAAAGTGTTACTAAGATATAATGATAGTATTTTGTCATAATTACCTAATGTTTAATGTTTAATGTTATTTCTTTATCATTTCTCAAAACTATAACTTCTGAAGATTCACCTGGTTTTAGCTTTTGAAGTATATCCATATAGCCATAGATATCTTTAATGGCTATATTGTTTATTTTAATAATTAAATCACCTTTTTTCAACCCCGCTCTTCCGGCAGGACCCTCTGATCGCACACCATCAACACCTAAGCCTTGAGCAGTGCTAGTATATGATGGCATTAAGCCAAAAGTTACATTCATTTTAACTCTTGGTGTTGCTGGGGCACTTTTTGGTCCAGCTTCAGAAAATTTTGGCCTTATTTTTTTTGAGTCAATTAACAGCACTATGTCATGTATCATGCTTAAAACCTTTTTTTGCCCATAAAAGTTTATCTTGCTCCAGTCATCACTCGGTTTATGATAGTCTTGGTGTCCTCCAGTAAAAAAAGACAAAACTGGAATATCATTTGAATAAAAACTCGAATGATCACTGGGACCAAACCCTTCAGGGTTCTTTTTAATATTAAGCATATGTATTGATGATGCTTTATCTAATATTTCATTAAAAAAGGGGGATGTCCCGGTACCAGAGATATTTAAAGAAAGATTGCGTAGTCTGCCGATCATATCAAGATTAATCATTGTAATGATTTTATCTTTAGGTATTGGTGAATTATTAATAAAATATTTAGAACCAAAAATTCCCTGCTCCTCAGCATTAAAAGCAACAAATACAATTGAACGATTTAGCATATCTCTATTCGAAGATAATTTGTGTGCTAATTCTAAAATACCAGCCACTCCTGAAGCATTGTCATCCGCACCATTATGAATCTCATTAGAACCCATCTCTAGAGATCCAGAATGTGCTCCTCCATAACCTAAATGGTCGAAGTGTGCTCCTATGACAATATATTCGTCTTTATTTTTATTTCCAGGAATCAATCCAACAACATTTGCAACTTGAAATTCATCCTTTTGTAAATTTGAAAAATCAAAAAACTGTAAAAATGTATTATCCTGAATTGGAACTAATTTATAATTTTTAAAATTTCCTGATATATAGCTAATTGCAAGTTCAGAGCCCTTCGTACCAGGGAATCTCCCTTCAAGCTGATCACTAGAGAGGTATTTAATATGCTCTTTAATATCAGATTCATCTAAGTCATTATCAAACCTATGACTATAATTATTTAAAGAAATTGTAGAACAATTAATTAAAAAAATTGTAAAAATTAATGAAAAGATTTTAGGTGTCATTATAGTTCACTTTAGAATAAAGAAAATTAGTTTATCAAATCAACTTATAATAATAAAAATGGCGCATACAAAGGTATGCGCCATTTTTATAAACAAGCTATAACTATTAATTAATAGTTGGCAATATCTGCATCTGAAAAGCCAAATGATTGCTTAAAGATAGCCTTCATTTCAGCGCCTTTTAACACATCATGGTACGCTTGCATATCATCAAAATTTCCATTTGAAGGATATACTGGAGCCGTTCCCATTAATGCAAGCGCTCGAGTTACATTTGCTGATGGTACTTTACTTAATGAATTGTAAAGCAACCCATGAGCATAGCCTCTCATTTCACCCCAATGATTTTCATAATCAGCAGTAGCATCAGAAACTGGAGTTACTGTAGCATCACCTGCAGCAATAATAGCAGCAATATCTGCTGCTACATCATTTATATAGTGCTGAGTAACTGCAGCAACAACTTTTTCCCATGTTTCCATGATAATATCTCTTTGGACAATAATCTCAGCTAATGGAGCCTGATTAACAATCAAAGTTCTCCCTTTAAGATATGCATCAAAAATTGTTTTAGTGTAGTCATAGTTACCACAGGACGAACAAAGATCTCTTTTTGCAGCAGTAACAGCCCAACCCATATTAACCTCTTTTTTAAAATCGAGTTTTCCATCTGAATTAGAATCAACGCTTGGACCACTTTTTCTAGTACCATCATCGTATGCGGTATTATAATCTAAAGCTGCTCCAAAATATCCAAAAGACTCATCCCAATGATGCTCCATCTCGGTATAGTTTTTACCACTAACTGCAACTGAATTATCATCATTAGGTATCTTGGTCATATATTTTGAAGTGGCTTGCCAGTATGAGATAGCACCCCACATTGTTTTTTGAACCATTTGATCTAAACGAATTCCTGTTGCACGTGTCTTACCACTAGCAGCTGCTTCATTTAGCATTCCAACTACAAGTGTTTTTGCATCAGTATCATATCCTGGAATAGGGATGCTTGACACAGCATCTAGCCTATCATTTAGATGGCTAGTTGAAATATCATGGTATTTTGTTTGAACAGTACTTTTTCCACTCGCTGATAAAATAGCCCTACTAGCATCATCATTAGCCATCATACTCAGTAGAGTTGCAGGATTTTTTGATCCAGCATCAGTACCCATTTGAGTTTTGATATCATTAATTAAAAGATTGCGAACAACCTGACCAGAGTATGAAACACTGCTTAGATCGTCGAATCTGCTTTGGAAAGTGAATGTTACTGGAACTTCAATCTCCGTAACTGTGTTATCATCATCGTTATCTTCGCATCCTGTGTAGGCAAGCAAAGAAAGGAACGAAAATAATGCTAACGTTTTCTTGTTTAGATACATTTATATATCCCCTTTTTTAATTGAATTAAGTGTTATGTTAAAAATTATATTCTAAGCCTAAGTTAATTTGTCTTCTAGGTCCCGGAAGTATTCCTGAGCTAATATTGGCTTGAGGTTGACCTGGATTAGAGTGTAATCGTGATCCGATGTAAATTTTATCTTGAATATTTTTTCCAGTTAAGAATATTCTATATTTTGAATTTATCTTATAATCTGCGCTAAGATTAATAAAGTTATAACTAGGTATTTCCCCTTGAATCCCCAACTTATCCTCATTTACAATATTTTCAAAATCTGTATAAACTTCACTGACATATCTAAAGTCAACTCTATAAGAAAAATTATTTGATTGATTGGACAATCCAGCAGTTAATGTATGGGTTGGAGCATATGGAAGTTCTTTGCCGCTGATGTCTACCACAGAACCAATAGTACCTCGAACATTTGATTTAATCTCCCCTTCTATTACGTCGCTATGTAAAAAAGAATATATTAAATGCATGTTTGGAATAAATTTTTGAATTTGAGAGGTATTTAATTTGGCATTTAACTCTAATCCCATGGTACTAACTTTTCCAAGGTTCTTAAATGCAGTTCCTCTGCCCGCAGCAACTAAATTTTCTATGCCAATATGAAAGCCAGAAACTTCAAAGTCTAATAGGGAAATATTCCCTCTGAATCCGAGCTCTTTATTCCAACTTTGCTCAGCTTTCAAATCAAGCCCACTTTCATTTGCTGCTGCGCCAAAATTTAAAATCTTTAGGGCTCCACTAGAAGGGGGTGTAAATCCTCTATGAAATCCACCAAAGAGATTAAGTCCGAATAGTTTGGATGAAAAACCTATACCGGGCAACATTGCAATAATTGATTTATCCTGATAGACTGATCCTGCCAATCTGTCTACTCTTTCCTGCTCAAATACCTCAACCCTCAAACCAGCATCAATTGTAAGGTTGTCAAATTGAATTTTTTCGTTAACAAACCCAGAAAATGCAGTCGTCTGATAATGATGGCTTTGACCAACAATAACCGGTTGATCATCATCAGAAGTAGCTGGTATATAATAAATACCATCACGACTATCAGTTTTAGAGCCTGCTTTTTTGTCATCAATAAATCGTTCAAAATATATTCTTGTACCAACTTCAAGGGAAGAGGGCTTATTTAAAAAGGTTGATAGGCCAAAAGGTGAGCTTTTAAAAGTATAGATTTGTTCTGAGCCAGCAACATAAAATGTTCTTAATATTCCAAAATTGTCTTTACCGTTTCCTATTCTGACTAGGTCTGATACACTGTAATGAGGCTGCACAGCTGGTGACGATGAATTAACATCTGATGGTAATACAAAAATGTCATTCTCTCTCCACCATCGTCGGTCAAAGAAACTAATGAATGAAGTAGTTGATTTTGATAAATTTGAATTGATACGTTTTGTGTGAATTAAATCTACTGCAGTTCTAAAAAGTATAAAGTTGTCATCCTCTTTCGGATTGAATCTGGGATTGTTGTTATATGAATATTGAGTAAGGCCTGTATAGGTTGCATTTGAATTCTCATAATTAGAATTCACTTTTAAATAAAAGTTTTCATCTGTTGATTTATTATAATTGAGTTTTAGCGTTCCATTAAACTGTTCGAATGAATTGTTTTCCCTAAATCCATCTCCCCTCTTATAAAGCAATTGCAGTTCAGGCTTTACATTCTTTTTCCCAAAACCACCAACTTCTGAAAAGAAACTCGCGAAACCATTTTCTCCAGATTTGATTTTTAATTTACCACCAAAATCATTTCGCGGTCTTTTGGTGTAATAATTAATAACTCCGCCCATAGTTTGTGGCCCGTATTTAATTGTACCGCTACCTTTTATAACTTCGAGCCTATCTATTCTTTCTGCTGGAGGATTATAGTACATATTTGGGTAAACATATAAAGCTGGTTGAATTGGAACTCCATCCTCTAAAATCAAAATACGGGAACTTCTTCTCGGGTTGAGACCTCTAATTCCAATGCTTAATCTTGAATTTCCAATTCCATCATCAGCATAACCATTCACCCCGGGAACTAATTCTAGCGCTTCTTGCGTTCCAATAGGATCAATTAAATTTATGGATTTCACATCCAATACAGTTGCTGCGCCTGGAAAATTTTCATAGGTTGAATTCACATCGGACATTATTTCTAATTTGGCCATTACTATTGGCTGAATTTCTAATACAGCATTAATTGTATAAGTACGATTTTTCTCTATAACTAAATTGGAACGATAGTTTTGAAATCCAATAAAGCTAATAGAAACGGTGTAGTTACCTGGATCAATATTTTCAAAAAAGAAAGAGCCATCTTGATCAGTTGCAGTACCTTTGTTAAATCCATCTTGATTTGAGATTACAACATTAGCACCAACTAAGGGAATATTATTCCCTTGACGCACTACGCTTCCTGTGATAGAAGTTTCAATTTCGCTAGCACTTACTAGTGAAATAAATAATATAAATAATAATAGTACGTTATTTATCTTCAAAACCAATCCTACAGATCAATAAATTTCAGGGTTATCTCTTTGAACTGATCTATCTCCACTTCCTGGAAGGGATAATTTTGCATAGCTTCCCTTGTCTTCTTCTGGCGCACTTGGCGCTAACAATGGATCATCTTCACAACCAATAATCATTATTGATAACGATAAAATTAAAATTATTAAAATAGACTTCATCACCTAACTCCAATACCACTTAAATCAAATCCCCCCGCTGAGATTTGATGTAAATTGATACTTATATATTTTAGACTTAACATTTTATTATGCATTTAAAAAATGAACAGCCTAAGAAGAAATTCAAGTGGAGTATTTCTATTCAAAGGCTGTTCAGTATACACGCTTCGAAAACACAAGATTAAGATAATGAGACTTAATCTCATTATCAATAATAACAATAATTTAAATTATGTGTCAAACTTTTTTTTATAATTATTTTATAATTATATATTATAATGTGAAAAGCACTTTTCCCTGATTAACTTATTTATAGGATAGTAATCATTTAAAAACTAGAATGAGTAAAAAAGAAAATATTCAAAAAACTGGGGGTCAGTTTTTATTAGACCCCATCACTGATACTTCAATTTTTTCAAGAGAAGACTTTACAAGCGAACATACTGAAATTTATAAAATGGTAATGGATTTTGATAAAGAAAGAGTCCTAACTCAAAAAGAGAAAATAGAGAAATACGATCCTAATTTGTCAATTGAACTACTTAAAGAACTCGGGGAATTAGGATTGCTGGGTATAGATATTCCTGAAAAATATAATGGAATTGACCTTGATAAAATTACCTCAGCAATTGTTGCAGAGGCACTTGTACAGAGTCCTTCGTTTGCAGTTACATGGTCCGTACAAACCGGTATTGGATCACTCCCAATAGTATGGTTTGGAACAGATGAACAAAAAAATAAATATCTACCTAAGATTTCATCAGGAGAATTTATCTGTGCATATGGTCTCACTGAACCATCCTCTGGATCGGACGCTACCCAAGCGAAGACTACCGCCAAATTAACTGATGATAGTAAACATTATATTATAAATGGTGAAAAGGTGTTTATAACCAATGGTGGAATTGCTGATATTTTTATTGTATTTGCTCAAGTTGATGGAAATAAATTCAGCGCTTTTATTGTTGAAAAAGATACAAATGGTTTTTCAATTGGAAGAGAAGAAAACAAGCTTGGCATGAAAGGATCATCTACCGCTCAACTGCTTTTTCAGGATGCTAAAGTTCCTGCTGAAAACTTGTTATACAAAATAGGTGAAGGTGCGACAATTGCTTTCAACTGTTTAAATATTGGACGTTTCAAGCTTGGCTGCTCTTGCCTAGGCGGATCTAAGCAGGCGATAACTACAGCTTCACAATACTCTCTTGAGAGAAAAGCATTTGGAACTACGATATCAAAGTTTGATGCTATTCAAAAAAAGATCGCAGAAATGTCAGTGCTAACCTTTGCCACTGATAGCATGATTTACCGCACCATTGGGCTTCTACAGGATGAGATTAACCTTATTGATAAAAATTCTCCTGATTATTATATACAAATGGGTAAAGCGATGGGAAAATATGCTATTGAAACATCCATGGTTAAGGTGTTTGGTAGCGACTGTAGTCATTGGGTTATCGATCAGGGTTTACAGATATTAGGAGGTTATGGCTATTTAGAAGAATATTCTTTAGCTCCCGCATATAGAGATGACCGCATTAATCAAATCTGGGAAGGCACAAATGAGATTAATAGACAGATAATAACTGGATTTATGATGAAGAAAGCCTTAACTGAAGAATTACCATTTCGAGGCGCGATTCGAAAGATTGATTCTTTTCTTGATGAAAAACCATCCAATAGTTCTTCAGAATTCAGCAAAGAACTTGATACTGTTGAAACCGCAAAAAAGCTCGGTCTTTATTTATTCAATGAATCGCTTATAGTTTTTGGTCAAGACTTAAAAAACGAGCATCAGATTATGGAAATGTTGGCAGATATTCTTACTAATATATATACTGCTGAAAGTACACTGATTCGTACAAAAAAAATTATGGATTCAGATAATCCTGTTCCAACTACAAAAGATATATCAATGATATTTATATCTGAAATGGTTGATCGAATTATTACAAAAACGCACTCTATTTTAAATGCGCTGCATGATGGATTTATTTCAGAAGAAGTTGTCGCTAAAGTAAATAAATTCGAAAAAAGAATGCGTTTTTCAAGGAATACTGTGCAATTAAAACGTAATATCGCTCAATTCGTTTTTGAGCAAAAAAAATACCCCTACTAGGAGATAAAATGAGTAAATCTTTTATAATTGATGCAGTACGCTCACCGATTGGTTTAAAAAATGGTGAAATGATTGGAGTTCGTCCAGATGATTTAACAGCACAAGTTGTAAAAGGACTGCTTGCTCGAAACACAGCTATCCCCGCTAAGATGATTGATGATGTTGTAGTTGGATGTGCATACCCTGAAGGTCCTCAAGGACATATTATTGGAAAATCAGTAGGAGTATTAGCTGGATTACCTATTGAATCAACAGGTAAGGTTATTAATCGTTTTTGTGGTTCTTCTATGGATGCTGCCCATCAATTAAGCACATCTGCAGAGTGCGGAGATATTGATGTCGGGATTGCAGCTGGTGTTGAAGATATGTTCTCGGTTCCTATGGGTGGGTTTGCCCCAGATTTTCATCCAGAGCTTGCTGAACAGGAGTTCTATATTGGTATGGGGGAAACAGCTGAAAACCTTGCAAATGATTTAGATATTTCAAGAGAAGATCAAGAAGAGTTTGCTATGAATTCACATCGCAAGGCGCTTGATGCATACCGGGAAAATAAATTTGATAAAGAACTGATCCCGATAGATATTAATGGTGAATTAAGTGTCACAAAAGATGATGGGCCTAGAGAGCCCAATGAAGAAAAAATTAAGAGCCTTAGCCCTGCTTTCCTTGAAAACGGCTCGATAACTGCTGCGACTAGTAGCCCTATTTCTGTAGGCGCTTCAGCATTATTAATAGGAAGTGAAGCATTCTGCAAAAGTAATAATTTAAATCCAAGAGCAGAGATTGTATCGAGAGCAATTGCAGGGGTGCACTGGGACAGAATGGGTATGGGGCCTCTTCCTGCTGTTGAAAAAGCATTAAAAAAAGCAAAACTAACTATGGATGATGTTGAAACAATAGAGTTGAATGAGGCATTTGCTGCCCAGGCCCTTTATGTCATACGAAAAGGTGGCTGGGATCAAAATAAGATAAATCTCAATGGGGGGGCGATTGCATTAGGGCATCCATTGGGCTGTTCAGGTGCTCGAATTCTTACAACTCTCATTAATGTAATGGAGCAACAAAATACAACCATTGGGCTAGCTACAATGTGTATTGGTAGTGGTCAAGGTATTGCAACAATAATCAAAAGAATTTAATAATGGAAAATAGAATAGAAAAAGTTGCTGTATTAGGTGCTGGTACAATGGGTGCTCAAATTGCGGGACATTTTAGCAATGCCGGTATCCCTGCTTTACTTTTTGATATTAATTCTGAACTTGCAAAAAATGGAGTTGAAGCTCTAACAAAATTACGCCCTGCACCTCTTTACAAACCTAAAAACGCTGAACTCATTACCGCCTGCACATATGATAATGATCTTAAAAAACTTAAAGAAGTTGACTTTGTAATTGAGGCTGTAGCGGAAAATCTGGATATAAAGCATGCGGTCTATAAAAAAATTATTCCCCATTTAAAAGATTCGGTTATAATGAGCTCCAACACATCCGGTATTCCATTAGAAGATTTAATCAAAGTATTGCCTGAAAATTTGAAGTCACGATTCTTGATAACGCATTTTTTCAATCCTCCTCGCTATATGCGACTACTAGAACTTGTAAGAGGGGCAAAAACCGATGAAAGTGTCTATGATGTTTTATCTTCAATTGGTCAAAATATTTTAGGCAAAGGAATTGTCCATGCGAAAGATACTCCAAACTTTATTGGCAATCGAATAGGTGTCCATGGAGCAAATAATGCTATAAAATTGGCAATTGAAATGGGGCTTTCTGTTGAAGAGGTTGACAAGTTAACTGGTACAATTGTAGGAAGACCAAAAAGCGGTATTTTTAGAACCATTGATATAGTAGGCCTTGATGTACAATCAAATGTTTCTGCTACGAGCTATGATAATCTTACTAATGATGAGGCAAGGGAAACTTTAAAAGCGCCTGATATTCTACAGGTTCTAATTGATGATGGAAGATTAGGTCAAAAAACCAAGGCGGGCTTTTATAAAAAAACAGAAGATGGTATTTTATCAATTGATCTTAAAAACGGTGAATATAAAACACAAAAAAAGGTGTTGTTCGATGGCTATCGCGCTGCTAAAGGGTTTCAAAAAACTGCAGATAGAATAAAATCTTTAGCCTTTAATGATGATAAAGCTGGAAAATTCTTTTGGGAGATTACAGCTGACTCCTTAATCTACTCTGCTAACCGTATCCCTGAAATAAGTGATGATATTATCAATATTGATAATGCAATGAAATGGGGTTATGGATGGGAACTTGGGCCATTTGAATGCTGGGATGCAATGGGTGTTCAAGAGACTGTTAATCGTATGAAAAAAGAAAATAAAAATGTGCCCATCTGGGTTAATGAGATGCTTAGCTCAGGAAGAGAAACATTTTATAAATTAGATAACGGAAAACTTACCTACTACGATGTTCAAAGTGCATCAGTAAAAATAGTGCCTGATGACCCTAACACCATCAATCTCAATCTTAAGAAATCAGGAAATAATCTTATCAAGAGAGATTGGAGCGCTAGTTTAATTGATCTTGGTGATGGAATATTGAATGTAGAATTTCACTCAGCCTTACAACCAACACTTAATCCTATTGACAGTTCCATGGCAGAAGTATTGAATGATGCTATGGATTTACTGGACTCTAGTAAATATAATGCTTTAGTGGTGGGCCATGAAGGGGCAAATTTTTGCGCGGGCGCTAATCTCGCTAATATGATTCAAGTGATTGATGCTAAAGATTTTGATAAAATAAATAATGACATTAAAAAATTTCAAGATCTTATGCAGAGAGTTAGGTTTTCAAAAGCACCTGTAGTAGTAGCGCCTCACCATATGGCATTAGGTGGAGGATTTGAGATTTCAGCACCCGCTGTGCATCGCGTTGCGTTGGGTGAATTGTATATGGGTGCAGTTGAGATCGGGGTAGGACTTGTACCTGGAGGCGGAGGTAATTTAAGAATATTATTAAACCTTACTGAAAATAGCGGCTCTGGACGATTAAATGCTTTTCAGGTATCTCAAAAAGCATTTGAGACGATCGCTTTTGCAAAAGTCTCCACAAGCGCAGATGAAGCCAAGCATTTAGGCTATCTTTTAAAAACTGATACAATCGTTTTAAATAATGATCAGAGAATTAAAAGCGCAAAAGACAAAGCGCTTTCATTAATTGAAGATGGTTATCAGCCACCGAAGTATAGAGATGATTTAAAGCTACCTGGTGCAGGTGGTCGAACTGCTATTGCAATGGTTGTTAAAGGATTTAAAGCGCAAGGTAAAATATCTGAGCATGATGAATTTATTGCAAAGAAACTTGCTTATATTTTAACTGGTGGAGATAAAGCTGGACTTACAAAGTCAGTTGACGAGCAATATTTATTGGATATTGAAAGAGAAGCATTTTTAGCTCTAACAGGCGAAAAGCTATCGCAAGATAGGATAAGATATATGCTTAAAGTGGGTAAGCCACTTAGAAACTAGATTTAGCTTTCGTAGCCAATACGATCATATGCATTAACTACTGTTGATGTGATATTTTTTAAATGCGCACCTATACGTTTTAAATATCTAGAGTATAAAACTAGTGTCGCAGAGTGTGAATGACTATCTAACATAACGTCTCCCCTAACAATACCTTCTACAATTTTGTCTGAAACAGAAGAAACCATTTGTTTATAGTTTTCTATTAAGGTTCTTGCTAAATCTTCATCTTGATTTTCAATAACCTTAATGGTGCTAGAGAATCTTGATTTAACTTCATGCTCCATTGAAGTAACTTCATCAGACAGGCTTCCATAATCAATAGGGTCTTGATTCATGATTGTCAAATCAGATATATTTTTACAATAATCCCCAATTCGCTCAATATCTACAACCATATCTACAAGTATTAATCCATTAGGGACTTGCCTGGAATTTGTTTCAAGTGAAAAATGGGTCAAAACTTTTCTTCGCACTGTCATTTGGTAATCATTGATTTTTTTGTCTTCTCTTTTAAGCGCTTTAACTTCTTCTTTTGAGTCATTTGAATTAAAGCTATCTAAAGATTTCAAAAATACTGCATGACTAAGGTTTAGCATTGATATTGAATCTTCCCATGCTTGCGAAAGAAGACTATCAGATTTCCATATTTTTATTATATCATCAAATAAAGACATATTACCTACCTAACTAGTGAAATTAAACTTAGAGGGATTAAAAAGAATACTATTAAAATGTAAAGAAGTGGATAAATTTTGTTTTGGGTTGCCAAATCTGAGAACCACTCAGCCAGATGAATAGGAATTTCTCTTATAATCTTGACAGGATATAAAAGAGCGATCCCAAGAATGTTAAATGTCAAATGACTTAATGCAACAGCTAAGGGGGCAATTGTGCCAGAAACCATGCTAGCTAAAAGTGAAGTGACCGTAGTTCCTATATTTGCACCTAAGGTATAAGGAAAAATTTGCCTAAGATTCAATATACCTGCCCCTGCAAGCGGTATTACTAGAGAAGTAGTAATAGAGCTACTTTGAACAAGAATAGTAATAAAAATTCCAAAAAGAACAGCGCGTAAAGTGGTTTTAAAAATATGAGTATCAAAAAAAGATTGAAGCCTAAACATTACCAGTGACTTAATTAGTTTAGTCAGATTTCTCAGCGAGAAAAATAAAAAAGCTAAAGCAATAATTAGTAAAAAAACGTTAGGCTCAATAATAGACTGCTGATTAAATAGGTTTTCAATCCATTTTACGGTAGGCTTGGTTATCAGTTTAATGGGGCTTGTAAAGGTGCCGCCTCCACTTCCAACAAGGGCTTCTGAAATCATCATTGAAAATCTACTTATAACTCCAAAAGTAAGTTCAAGTGGAAAAATAACAATTACAGCAAGAATATTAAAAAAATCATGAACCACGGATGCTGAAAATGCACGCTTAAATTCCTCCTTATTAACAATATGACCCAAAGAAACTATAGTATTAGTTATACTGGTACCTATATTTGCGCCCATTATATATGGGACAGCTGCAGCTACTGCTAATTTTGGATCACTTCCAAATGTTCCAGCAGCGACCATGCCAACAACAAGTGATGTTGTTGTGGATGAACTTTGAATCAATCCTGTTGCTAGAATTCCAATAAATAAACCGATAAAAGGACTGGCCTGACTTTGAAATAAACTTTCCGCAAAACCGCGACCCAAGCCTTTGAATGCAGCGCCAATCATTCCAATGCTTACAAGGAATAAATAAAGCACAGCAAATATTGATGCAATTTTTAAATATAAAAATAATTTATCGTATAAATCTTTATTCATGATAAGATATTTAATCTATAAAATTAATATTGAAATTAAATAATAGTAATTAAATATTTTTCATAAAGATCATGAATAATGCCATCCGGCAATCCAGACTGCGGAACTATCATCTTTTTGCATGACGACCAATTCATTACTGATTCATAAATTTTACCTCCATGCATAATTACATCTGCTCTATCTGGTCTTAAGCCCAGCTTAATGATTCTATCTTTAACACTAAAGGGCTCAATAACATTCAATATTTCTCTAATTTCAGTAATATCTATTTTGCTACTCTCTTTTCTGTTTGACATAGAAAAGATTTTATTAATATTTCCCCCACTTCCAATTGCCTCCATTGGGCCTTTTATATTTTTCCTGGTATTTAAAACCCAGTTTTCCATTATAACCCATTCTGAATTTGAAATCTGATTTTTTAGCAAACGAACAGACCCAATAGGGAATGATTTTGAAAAGGCTTTTTGCTTGTTTGAAATAAAGCTTATTTCAGTACTCCCTCCTCCTACATCTACATAAACATAATGTTTACCAAGATCAAGGTGCTCCTCAATGTGATTTGACATAATAATTCTAGCTTCTTCTTCTCCTGATATTACCTGAAGATTAACATCGACATTGCCATTTATCTCTTCAACAATCGCTTGCCCATTAGATGCTGTTCGAAGAGCTGCAGTGGCACAGGATTTAAAGCTTAAAGGGTCATACGCTTGAATCATGAGATAAAAAGCATGGATAGTATTTTTCAATTTTTGGATATTCTTATCTGATATTTCACCAGTTGTAAAAGCATCCTCACCCAATCTTAACGGCATTCGAATAAGGGACTCTTTTATATATGATACATCAGGACCTTCGATCACTCTACATAATAGCAAACGCATTGCGTTGCTTCCGATATCAATTGAAGCAAATTTTAAACTTCGATCCAGGCTATAACTGCTCATTGTTTAATTAAAAAAAATATGATTTTGAACAATAAGTTGCAAATAAGTTATCTATTCATGGCTTTTAAAGCTATTAAGCAATTCGTATTGATCGCGACTAAGATCGTTAAAATGAATATTATATAATGTAATATTGTAAACAGGTAAATCTTTTGACCATTTTTTAGGTTTAAGATCTTTTCTACCAGAGTATTCAATTTTTGAAAGCACATATCGTATAGCATTCAATCTAGCTATCATCTTATTATTAGAATTAATAACAACCCACGGCGATAATTCAGTAGATGTTTTTATAAACATCTGCTCTTTATAATCTGTTAATAGTTGCCAGTTTTTATGGGCTTTCCAATCATTTGATGAAAGCTTCCAGTATTTTAAATCATGATTTTTCCTAAATTGAAAACGTAACTTTTGATTTTCTTTAGAAATTGACAAATAAATTTTGATAAGTATAAGGCCATTATTAATTAATTTTTTTTCCCAACTATTTACTTTTTCCATAAAATATTTGTATTGATTTTCTGTACAATAACCCATCGCAGGTTGAATTATAGCTCTTGAATACCAGCTCCTATCAAAAAAAGTAATAGTTCCTTTTCTAGGAAGCCTTTTTTCCCATGTTTTAAACCAGTTTTTTTCTTGTTTTTTATTGGGAACACCTAATTCAACAATTTTAGTTGCCTTTGGCATAAGATTTTCAATAAACCTTTGAATAGTTGAACCTTTCCCAGCAGCATCTCTACCCTCAAGCAAAATAGCAATTCTCTGCCCAGATTCAATAGCCCATTCTTGCAATTTCAAAAGCTCAATCTGCAAACGCCTTTTTTCTTTTCGATATTGCGAATTAGTTAATTTAGTGTATTCGGTTCTATTGTAGATTATCATAATAATTTATTATAAAATAAAAGCTACTTACTTCGGTAAACAAATTTATGAAAGACGCGCTCAATAAAGCGATTATAATTGCAGCAAAAATTCACAAAGGCAAAAAGGGTCGAAATCACGAACCTGCATTGCTACACCCTATAAGAGTTATGTTAATTATGGATGATAATAACTCAAGGGTTGTAGCAATTCTCCACGATGTAGTGGAATCCAGAAAAATATCTATAAATGAGCTTCGTAAAATAGGTTTTAATGATAAAATCCTAAAAGCTGTTGATTTATTATCAAAAAGAAAGGGTGAAAAATATTTTAACTATATTCACCGTTTAGAAGATAATAAGCTTGCGCGTAAAGTAAAATTGGCAGATTTAATTGACAACTATATTCGTAAAAAACAGTACAAATTCTTATCAAAGAGTAATAAACAGAAAATTAAAAAATATAAAAAAGCTTATAAAATTTTAACAGGAGAAACATTAAAATCAGCTATCAAGCATCTCTAGCATCTGAATAGCAAGCTTCTCCCATGTAAACCTTTCTGAAACTCGCTCCATTCCTTTTTTAATAATATTTTGCCTGTAATTCTCATTGGAGAACAGCCTCCTAACTGATTTTGAGATATCTTTGGGACTATCTGAAGGAACTAAGAGCCCATTAACTTGGTCTTCAACTGCATCAGGAATACCTCCCTCATAACTTCCAATTACTGGACACCCACATGCATTAGCTTCTAAAAAAGTAATTCCAAAACCTTCACTATCTCCAGTTTCATGTAAAGTTCTGCTTGGCATGATATAAACCTTACTTGCAGAATAAATCTTTTTTAAATCTTCGTCAGGTATAAAATCAATAAAGGTTACATGCTCTTCCAAGGATAGATCTTTAACAAGATTTTTTAAAAAATTTAAGTATGCATCTTTTTTTCTATGTGGTCCCGCAATCACATAATGAGATTTAGGAAATTCTGAAATAATATCAGGCATAGCCCTGATAACATCATCATGTGCTTTTCTTTTTATGATTCTAGCTAAAGTCAAAATCAAATCTGATTCAATTGGCAAATTGTATTTTCTTAAAAAATTATCATCTACCTTGCATTGAAAAAACCGATTCGTATCAACTCCATTTGGTAAAAACCTAACGTGATCAGTATTTATTTGACTTAGTCTATTAATAATTTCGTCTCGAGTAAATCTACTTACAGACAAAATAAGATCAGAATGAGAAATCACTTCTGTCATAGACTTTAACTCTCTCTTAGATTTTAAGCGAGTTATTTCTAAGCCATGGGCAACTACAATCATTCTACTACGGGGGAAACGTTTTTTTAAAAATTTAAATGGCTTAGCCATTCCCCATGTTGTCGTAATAAAAATAGTATCTGGATTATCTTTTAAAATTTTCCACATATAATAACCAGCATAAAGCCGATGAAATTCATGCCAATTCCTTCCATACATTGGTTTACAGTCAAATTTCTCATCTTTATGAATACTTAGATCCCTATTTTTTCTATAGGTAACATAGACAGATGTGTTATGACCAAGCTTTGGTAGTTCCCTAGCTACCCCCAGTGCCCATTCAGCTATTCCACCACCTTTGCTTGGAGGAAAATGGCCTGTTATGATTGCAATATTCATTTTATGATTTCATCGCTTCTACGAGTTTTGTCATTTGTTTTTTCCAAATCAAATCTTCTGAAAGTAGAAGATTTGATTGCTGCAAGATATTATAATAATTTTCATCGGTAAGCAGCTTTTTAATTTCTCTAATGTACTTATCTTTATCACCAGGAGAAATAAATACTACTCCTTTATGTCCGTTTGGTATTAGGTCTCTTATTGAAGGTAGGTCTGTGCATATAACTGGCATCCCTAATGATATATAGTCAAAAAGCTTGTTGGGTGCTGTTAAAAATTTATTATAGAAATTATCAGGCATTACCATTAGGCCTATTGAAGATTTAGAAATAATTCTTTCAAGGTCATTATAGAAAACCCAACCTCTTAGATTTATATTGTCAGCTTTCTTATCGCCGATTAATTTTTTGGCGTAAGTAAGTTCATATTCATTTCTTCCTCCGATCAATGATAAATTAAAATTAAATGAATTGTTCCTATGGATTTCAAATATTAGCTCAAGACCTTTTAATGGTTGAAAGCTTCCAGAGTATACTACTTCCTTATTTTCAAATTTTGATTTAGATGAAAATTTAGTCAATCCTGGAGGGCATGCAGTAACAGGTATATCTACATAAGATTCATATAGTTTTTTTTGAGGTGTGTTTAAAGTCATCATCCCATCAAGCATGCCTAGATACTTTCTTTCGTATTTATTAAATTTTTTTCTATTAACACTCTGCATGTATTCATGCTTGGAAAAGTCCATATAAAAGTTATGAGACTGATAATAAATTTTTTTGTTCGAATTCGCTTTTAATTTAATTAAATAAGGTAAATACCCAGGGTCACGAGTAAAGACTGTATCGTAATCACCAGAAAGAATAAAGTCATTTGCCCGTTTATAAAATATTTCGTTGGCCTTAAAAGGACCAAGCTGATTAGACATTAACTTAATATCAATTGGATTTGCGCCGTTATTAAGGTTGTTTTTCTCATCCTTGGGGTTCTTAGAATTCTGCATGATTAAAGTTATTTTTTGTTTGTTTTCAGCAATTCCGCGAGCTTGATAATAAGAGAATACTAGACCGGGACTATTCTCCCCCCAATATCCTTTTGTTACATACGCAATTTTCATCATCTTATTACAATTTTTGAATTAAGCATAGAATACGAATTAATTATTGATTCTACATCAATATCGCGAATGAATCCAGTCTTAGAAACAACAGTTTCAAAAATTGTATTATATGGACTATATCGTTTATAGTTAAGGCTATCATTATTATATAAACCAAGCACAGGCTTGCCAAGAGCTGCAGCTAAATGTATTAAAGAAGTATCTATAGATAGCAACATCTCAGAATCATTAATAATCCCTGAAGCATGATAAATAGTAGGAGATTCTAAAGGATAAAATACCCTCTCATGAAAAACACTCTTTATCTTTTTGGCGTCACGTGATTCTTTTTTTGAAGCAAAAAGAGCTATATTTATATTATCATTATCAAGTATATGTGAAATAATCTTAATCCATTTTTCAACAGGAAGGTTTCTATTTTTATGTCCTGCGCTAATATTGATCGTTAAATATTTTTTCTGATTAATGTTTGAAGGAAATTTAGAAAAATATTCTGGAAGCCAATTAGAAACCGGCAAGCTTTTATCATAATAAAAAAGTAGTTCAGAGTATTTTTCAACAATGTGCTTTGAATTGTCATTTGGAAGTGAATAGTTATAAATAGGATTATTATATTCATTATCAAGACAAACTTTAACATCAGCATTTATTTTATTTGTCAGATGGTGAAATGTTTTTGATGGCCCACTTTTTGGATTGTATAAAATTTGATAGTGCTCTGAACGTATTATTTTAGAAAAATGAAAATTGAATGGTCGATAACTGATACAATTTCTAATGAATGGTATGCCATCAAAAACTTTTTTATTATAATGAGTGCAACATAAATCTATTATTGCATCAGGAAATTTCTTATTAAATGCATTGAGAAAAGGGAGAAGCAAAATTGCATCACCCAATTTTTCTTGAGCAAGAATAATTATACTTGATATTGAATCGGGTATGTTTTTTTGCTCTTTATGTTTATAAAGCTTATTCTGAATTTTTATAATTAATTTACGCCGTAAATTAAGGTTGGGGGTTTTTAGGTAGCTGCTAGGCATTTTATAAAGTTTAAATTAAACCGTAAACCCTTTAAGATATTGCTCAAGATTAATGGTCATTTTTTCCATAGAAAACGATTGGATTAGCTTATTGTAGCCATTTAACCCCATCTTTTTAAAGTCATGCGAATTATTAAAAAATCTTTCTAAAGCCTCTTTTAAATGCGCTGAATTTGGCTCGCAAACTATTCCATCTTTCATATTATCTACAACTTCGGAGATACCTCCTACGTTTGTTGTAATAACTGGTTTTTTTGACATCCAAGCTTCAAATAGCGTATTTGGTATACCTTCAGATCTAGAAGGTATAACGACAAGGTCAGCTTTAGAAAAAAAATTTACTATGTCATTTTTTTTACCAACTAGCTCACATTGCGATTGCAAATTATACCTTTTAATAGTCACCTCTAGCTCTCTTTTTAGGGGTCCATCTCCAGCAATTTCTAATTTATATTCTACATTTAGGTTTTTAATCAAGTTAAGCGATGAAAGAAGAATATCATACCCCTTATGAGTAGTTAATCTTCCAGCAGCTCTAATTAAAATATTTTGTCTATTTTTATCTGAATTGTGGAATTTAATAGAAGGAGTATCGTAGCCATTATATATACAACATATCTTACTTGGATTAAAATTATTTTTAATAAAACTATAACTTAATAGTTCTTTTTTAAGTGATTGTGCATTAACAATTATTCCATCTACCATATTTGAGATAATATATCTTTGAATAATGTCTCTTTTTAAAATAGGCCTTGAAATGCCAAGTCTCATTATATGATAAATATTCATTTTATTTTTAATCTGCGCACCTAATACATAATCTTTACGCTTTGTGGATAACACAAAGTCTATACTTTTATTTTTTATAGTATTTTTAATTATTGATTTTGTTTTAAAACTAAGTTCATTTGTAAATGGAGCTTCTATTGTTTCTATGGATGCATTTAAACTATTCCAGTGATTAGTTCTATTTCGTATAATTAAATAAACACTGTGCCCTTTTTGATTCAACCCGTTTAAAGCTGTTGTCAGCCACCGTTCATTCCCTCCCCAGCTTTTCGACGAATTAAGTGCAACAATATTCATTATTACCTTTGCATTAAAATCTTTTTAAATATTTTTCTGAAAACAAATTATCATTCAAGCCTTGATCATAACTTACATTAATTACTTCCATTTTAGTTGAACTACCGTTTAATAAATTTTTCATTATTTTTTTTGTTGGTGTCCAGTATTGATTATTTTTCACATAATCAAAAATTTCTAAAACTTTAATTTTTTCATTAATATTATCAAAAAATTCAATTTTTCTCAATAGATAATCTGTATCATCAATCCACAAAATTCGCACTCCATAGCTTAAATCATTAATAGGGTTAGCCTCAACCATAAAACACTTATTTCCTCTAAAATTATCTGAACCTAGAAGATTGTATTTATCTAAATTGGTATCCCTTTTAATAAAATCTGAATATGTAAATTCAGTCCCTTGAAATTTTCTTGATTTATCAGATGGGCGAATCCGCTTTGTTTTTCGAAGCTTTGGAATGTACAGCCACTGATCATCGTTTTTTTCACCAACCCAACTCCAATTCAATAAGCTGAACCCTCTGACCTCTTTTGGTTCCATGAATCTCAAAAGTAATTTTGAATTAAAAACTCCATCTTCATAGCGCTTTTCAATTTGTTCCATCAATCTGTAATGTTTTTTGTTTTTATTTTTTTTTGCATTTGAAAATAGTGTCATTTTAAATTTTATTTTGATATCAGAAGGATTTGGATTTTTATTCATTCTTATAACTATCTCTTCTCCTGATAATTGCGCAGAACAAAAACTAATTAATATTGAAAGTATAGCTAAATATGTTTTGTGAAGCATGAGGGAATATAAGAAATCAAAAATTATACATTATACCTATTCTTACATGACTAAAGTCTTCCATTAATGTAAAAGGGTCTTTTGGTTTACCGCTACCCAAGAATTGAGTTGCTGCTAATTCTACTTTCCAATTTAAAATTGGTGAATATCCTGATCCGAAACTATAAAATAATCCAGAATTCTCTAGATTAAGCATTACTGATCCCTGTATATCAATCTGGTCATCTAAAAAAACTCCGCTAGAGCTTATTAAAAATGCTTTATTTGAAAACATGGCAAACGGGGTTCCCATGCCAGGATTGAAATCAGGAATTATGATTTCACCTGAAGAAGATTCTATACTGTTATTTTGCCATTTCCTATCTTCATTTATTGTTCTGCTTCCAATAAATTGCCCTGAAAACATCAAATCATTTGATGTAGTGTATTCAAACTGAAAAACATACTGAGAATAGATTACATCTTCATTTAATACATAAAAATTATTTAATCTATTATTATTTTCAATGATACCTGTTTTTGTTTCGTAAAGAGCACTCTCGGCTCTTATGGTAAAATCTCCAATAAAGGTTACAAAGTCTAACCCCAACATTGCTGTTCTTCTGTATCCAAGGTCCATCGAAATATCAGCACTAGATTCGTTAGAGAAGATCCCTGTATGCAAACTCGGCATTCTATCATTTCCTGAAAAAAAAGAAAGACTAAAATCCCCTATATTTAGTGAAGTCTGCAGTCTTACACCTATCTCAAGCTCTTCATTCGGATAATATTTAACCTTGGGTTCATTATCAGGGGCTAACGGAAAATCTTTTTCTGCGTAAGGAATTCTATTTTTATTAAAATAAGGATTTACTACAATTTCAATTTGAAAACTATCAGAGTAATAAGTTGAGGCAAGTGATAAAACGCCTACTTTTGTACCAGCGCCTACCTTAAACATATAATAGTAATCATATGGATTTGCGTTGTTTGTTGGATTGATTGCATCTGCAGCACCCCAAGAATGAATTTGCTTGCCAAGCTTTACCTCTCCCCATTCCGGGTAAAAAGCAAAGTATGCTTCTCTTAAATCAAGCAGACTTTTGTTTGTCTTAATCCTGTGCTCAACTGCGGTATTAATTTTTATATCAAAGCTTTCAAATGAATATCCAGTATCTAGTGATAGAAGACGAAAAGGTAAATTTATCTTCGAAGAATCCTTTGTGCGTATCATAGCATAGGGATTTATTTCTCCTGATACTGAAAATTGAGCCTGAATTAGGCTTACAACTAAAAAAGAGGTGATTGTAATTTTTATTCTTTTCAAGATTTATGTTTTATCTAGGCAATCTCTTCAAGTTTTTTTCTTGAAATAAAGAAGCTTTTACACCAGCGTCAACTTCCATTTTATCAATTACAAGTTTAGTTGAGTGATTTTTTTGAACATTCTCAACATATATTTCACTCATGATATAATAGTCTTTTATTTTTTTATGGGTAAATTTTTTAATTTTTAACAATTCACCTCTTTTATCATACGAGTTTTCTTTAACTACACTTAAGGTTGATTTGTTTATCCATGAAAGATGTTTCTGGTAAGATGACTCAACCTTTTCTGTGGGTCTTACTTCAACTACAAAACAATCAACTCCATCAATTATTACATCCTCTCTTCTTTCATAAAGATATTTTTCAATCTCACGGCTAGCTAGATCCTCGTAACTAAGATCTGACGCCATAAATGAATCCCCTCTTCTTTTTGATGAAATCCTTCTAATTTTTTTAAAATCAGGAAGCCACATACGCATTTCATCATCTTTATTATCATGTTCAATTTTTAAAAAAGCAACTCCATGATCATCCTTTGGTTCAATAAACCAGGTGATTTGTTTTTTATTACCATCAACACTTTTTGATATCATTTTATTGGTTCGGGTTTTCCCTTTTGAATTAGTTAAAACCATAGTTGATTCATTGCTAATATCAATTGGTGATGGTAATTGATCTACCATTAGCGCGATTTCACGACCTGTTTGCCCATAAATTAAACTAGTAGAAAAAATTATCACTAGTGTATTTATTTTGAGATAAATCGAATGCTTTTTACCCATAAAGATTACCCTTTCACTATTAATCTTTTCTTAAATAATTCTGTTATAGCAGATAATATAGTAAGAGTTCCAAGTGAAGTAGAAAGCATTGCAAATACCATTAACCCGCCAATATACTGTATTGGAACAAAGGCGGAAAACACCAACGCCCCAAATCCCATATTTGAAGCTGCATCTAAAACTATTGGATACCCGACATCCTCAACAACCTCTTTACTTACTTTTTCACTGCTCATTGATCGAGAAAGTCTTCTGAATTGAGAGATATAGTGTATCGCAAAATCAACACCTACACCAATGATTATTGAAGAAAGGATTGCGGTAACATGACTTAGCTCAATTCCAAAAAATCCCATAAATCCAAAATTTATTATAACTGCTGATGTTAAAGGAACAATTGCCAACAAACCCCAAAGAGCTCTTTTAAAAAATAGGGATGCAAGTATACCTATCACAAAAAGTGATGCAAATATACTAATAAATGATGAACGTACTATTAAGATGACCAAATCTCTAAATACAACAATCATACCAGTAACATCAATACTAGCTTCTTGATTAAAATTCTTTTCAATATGATCATTAAGTTGATTGGTGTATCTAAAAATCTGTTCAGTGGACATTACATCTGCAAACGCTGTGATTAATCCTACATTATATTCATAATCCACCAACTCTTCAAAATCTTCAGGATCTCCAGACATAGAATACATGGTAAAAAGGTTATTAATTTTTCCACGACTTTCTGGAATGGTTTCAAATTTTGGATCATCATCCATAACTGTTCGATGCATTTGTTTCACTATATCTGCAATTGAAAAACTTGTTGATACCTGATCATCAAGAACCATAAATGATTGTAAATTTGACATATCATTTAAGTTAATAGGGTCTTTAATATCGCCTTCTACTCGCACTCGTATATCAACAGTGCCATTCATTTCATTATCCATGAAATCCATGCTATCCCGAATTTCTGTTCCAGGTTTAAAAAAATTTCGCATATTTACATCTACAGTTACTTTCGTCACACCAATAAGTCCAATTAAAACAATTATCAGACCTGTTCCAAGGACACGTTTAGGGTGATTTATAACAGCGCTACCAAGCTTATCAACTAATTTCTCAAAAAAACTAGGCTTAGTAAATGCTGTGAGCTCCGGGTTCCATGTTTTTAAACTGATAACAGCAGGCAATAATAACGAGCTTAAAAACCAGGCCCATATAATTCCAATTGATATTGATATTCCGTATCCGATCAAAGGCTGAATTGGAGATGTAGTCATAATTAGAAATGCTGAAACAGTAGTCACAGTTGTTATAAATATTGGTACTAATAATGAATCCATAGTTGAGGCTATAGCTATTCTAGAGTCTTTCTTACTACGCATTTCTCTAAAAAATTTAGATACTATGTGCACCCCATCAGAATTTGCTATTGTGAGTAGAATTATTGGCATCGAAGTGTTAGCAAGTGTAAATAAGAATTTATTCGAACCTGTGAAATAGTATATCCACCCCATTCCACCAATCATGGAAAGCAAAGAAAGTATTATCACCATGAGTACCATTGCCACACCAGCAATACTTCTTAAATTTATAAGGAGTGTAAGTACCATTATTAATAACCCATAACGCATTAAGCTAAATGCATCATTTCGAATTAAACCTGGCATTATTCCAGATATGTAAGCATTCCCACCATAATGGACTTCATAGCCATCTAATATATCATTTGTTTTATCTACGACAACTTTAGAAAAAAGGTCAAAGGTTTCATTGTTATAAGGCTGTGTGTATATAGCAAAATATTCTTCATCCTCACTAATAAACCTTTTTTTAATAGAAGGATTTTTTATGAGATATTTCTGAATTTCATCAAGCTGTGCAGTAGTTAAATTGCGATTTGATTGAAGATCATCAACTTCCATAAAATCATCCACATTATCAATCCGGCTAATATTAGACAAAGAAGAAACTTCCTCGATTTGGTTTTCCTCTTCCAATGATTTGGTTAGGTCCCATAAAATAGTAAAGTTATTTGTACTAAAAACGGATTCACCTTTTTTACCAAATGCAATATAGATTAACTCAGTACTACCAAATTCATCTTGAATATCATCCCATGAAATTTTTGAATCTAAATCAGAGGGTAAAAGCTTCATCATATCATCATCAATCATAAAAAATAATCCACCTATACCCATTATAATCGTAGCAAATAAAGAATATAGTATTGATCTAATTGGACGGTCAAGACTCTGCTTGATAAACCATGACCTTACAGGATGAGATGAATACTTCTGTTCTATTTTATCATTAGTCATTTTTTTAAAAGGGAAGTTTAAAAGAATAATATAGGTTAAAAATTTAAAGCTATAGATAATCTGGTCACAAAGGATTTTTATGATATTGAGTTAAGATTTCAATAACTTCAATACTCAAAAATAAATGAAAAATCTATTCAAGCAACCCGTAGTAATTTTAGGAAACGGGGTATTCCCTAACCATGAAATGCCTCTAGATATCCTATCATCAGCAGGCACTGTAATTTGTACAGATGGCTCCGCTAATTATCTAAAATCTTTAAACTTAAAACCACATATAATAATTGGAGATCTTGACTCCTTGAAGCAAAAAAATTCCTATGAAGGACTGATCATAGAAGATTCAAGTCAAAATAATACTGATCTCGAAAAAGCAATAGAGTTCACCATCATAAATTTCGTAAAGAAAATTACGATTTTAGGGGCAGTGGGAAATCGAGATGATATGAGCTATGCAAATATTCAAATGCTTTTTAAGTATTTTGGGAAAATAGATATTGAAATAATTACTGATCATTTCTCAATAGAATGCATGACAGATAAAAAGGTTTTTACTTCTTTCAAAGGTCAAAGAATATCGCTTGCTGCAAAAGAACATAACTGTATAATTACTACTTCAAATTTAAAATATAATATTAATAGCAAAATTGATCCTACTATAAGCCTAATTTCAAATGAATCCTTAGGGGATCAATTTTCCCTTTCAAGCTCCTCTCCTCTGATTGTTTTTAGAGGACATAGTAATAATTTATAATGCAATTATTAGTACTTATTTCTTATTTAATAATTGTAGTTATTATAGGGTTTTGGAATAGAAAAACTACCAAATCAGATGATACCAATAATTATCTTTTAGCGGGAAGAAGGCTAAGTCTTCCTGGATTTGTCATAACTTTGGTATCAACATGGTATGGTGGAATAATAGGAATTGGAGAGAATACATATCTTTACGGTTTTCAAACATGGACTATTTTTGGATTACCTTATTATATATTTGCTATTATCTTCGCATTCTTTATAGCTGGAAAAATTAATAGACTTTCTACAGTTTCATTGCCAGATCAACTTTATCAATACTATGGCAAAGTCCCTGGTCTGATTGGTGCAGTTTATATTTTAATTTTATCAAGCCCTGCACCCTATTTGTTAAGTATTGGCATCATTATAAATCATATCACCGGATTAAGTTATGAAATCGCCTTAATGCTAATCACTCTAATCAGTATTAGCTATATATGGAATGGAGGTCTTAAAGCAGTAATTCGAACAGATATTTTTCAATTCATTTTGATGTTTACTGGATTTGTATTGCTTCTATTTTTTAGTGCACAATTTTCTGGTTTTTCCCTGAAAATATTTAAAGATATTCCTTCAAGTCTATTCCATCCTACTGGAGGAGCGTCAATTCAATACATAGCTGCGTGGTTCTTTATTGCGCTCTGGACATTTGTTGACCCAGGTTTTTATCAAAGATGCGCTGCAGCAAAATCACCAAGCACGGCTCAAAATGGAATTTTGCTATCTATTTGCTTTTGGCTAGTCTTTGATATGTTAACACTTTTTTGCGGTTTATACGCTAGAGCATTAATTTTAAACGGCAGTCCTGCATTAGCATATATACAATTAGCTGAATTAGTTCTTCCTGAATTTGCTTTTTGTATTTTTTTAATTGGAATACTATCTGTAATAATGTCAACCATAGATTCATTGACATTCATAAGCGCTACTACATTTGGTAGAGACATCATGTGGAGAATCCAAAAAAATCAAAACATTAAAAAAACTTCATCTAATGAGAACAGCGTACCTTTTGTTAAAAAAGGTCTTTTAGTAAGTTTATTAATTTCATTAATGATTGCACTTAGCATTCCTTCTGTTGTTCAAATTTGGTATACATTAGGATCTATAATAGTGCCCGGACTACTTCTTCCTTTTATATTAACCTTCTCAAAAAGAAAATTAGATGTAATTACCATGATGATTGCTCCATTAATCATTAGTATTTTATGGATTATAAATAAAAATATTATTGGTGTCTACCCATTGGGATTAGAGCCTTTTTATCCAGGTATGCTAACTTCAATATCAATTTGTACATTTAAATGGCTAAAGAAATAGAAAGAAAATTCTTAGTAGATCCCTCAAGAATTCCATTAGAAGGAAGTAGCGAGGAATATATTCAAGGGTACCTTTCAGTTACTGATTCCGGGGTAACACGTATTAGAATTATTGGCAAAAAGGGATTTTTAACAATCAAATCTAATACAACTGGTATTTCACGGGATGAATACGAATATGAAATTCCATATAATGATGCAACCAGACTTATCGATCTAAGTCAAGGAGAAATAATACATAAAACTCGAACAAGAATAGATCATGATGGGAAAAAATGGGAAATCGATGAGTTTCATGGAAAAAATAAAGGCCTATGGTTAGCTGAAATAGAATTAATTGATTCAAAGGAATCTTTTACAAAACCTAATTGGGTCTTAGATGATGTCTCAAATGATGAGAAATATTTTAACTCATACCTTAGCATAAATCCATTTAGCTCATGGTAATAAAAAAATATTTAATCTGTTTTTTATTTATTTCTAGTATTATGGCGCAGAACAATTGGCGCAAAATACACGGATCTCGACAATTTTCTATTAGCGGAGTAACTAGATTTGAAAAAGGCTTTTTGGTTGTTCATGATAACAAAAAAAAGGGGCAACCAAGAATAAGCTACTTAAATAAGTCTCTTAAGCTAAGAAAGTTAATTTGGCCGGAACCAAAATTACCGTATGACCTAGAAGCTATTCACAAAGTACCTGGCTTTAAAAATAAGTTTATCACCATGGAAAGTACAGGGAAAGCATATGTATTTTATGTTGACCCGTTTAATTTTAGGATTGAAATTGTTCAAACATTTACACTCCCAGGAATTTCAAATAAGATGAATCTTGAAGGCTTTGCAATTTATAATTCTACACAAGGACAGATTTTTCTTTATGGCGATAGAGGATCAAACAAAAGAAAATCTACATTAATCACGGCATTATATGATCCTTCTAATCATAATATTTACGAAGTTAACAAATTTGAAATAGAATTACCCATCCCAATAAAATCAAAAAGAAATATTGCAGACTTGGCTATTGATAAAAATGGGGGAGTTTGGACTTCAGCAACTTCTGACCCTGGAAATAACGGGCCATTTCAATCTGCAATTTATCAAATAGGACAAATGAGTAATGTCGGAATATTTAACTTTAATCACCCTTCACTTTTAAAACCTTTATTGATTTTAAATGATCAAAAAGTCGAAGCAATGATATTTAATAAAGAAATGTTGTATTTAATGACAGATAATGAAAATTTTGGAGCAACCTTTTTACAGATTAAGGAGCTATTGAATGACTAGGTTTTTTATCTTTACGATTTTACTAATTTCATCTATTGCTTGTCAGTCAATGAACCATTCTGAGGTCATTGATGTAAAAAGAAAAGCAATGGGGATAAAAATGAGCGGACAAATTGACCATCGAACAACTGAAGAGAAAGGTTGGCATTATCGCCATTATGATATTGGCGGATCTTTTCCTATAGCTAAATCTTGGACAGCTGCTATCCAATATAGATCGGTTTACACCCTTAAGAATGGAGATTGGGTACTTGAAAAAAGGCCTCATGCTCAAATTCAAAAAACATTAAATACAAGCTCAGTTAAGTGGACAATTAAATCCCGGCAAGAATATCGAATTAAAGATGCTAAGGACCCAACTTTTAGAAATAGAGTCAGAATAATGGCAAAATCAAACTCATCATGGAAAAAATTGAAACCATATATTGGAAATGAATTTTTTTATGATATGGATATTAACAAGTATAATAAGAATCGTTTACTTATTGGTTTTGATTTAACTCAATTTGAATTTGGGACACCAAGCATTGCCTTTAGACATATTACTGCACTATCAAATGATAGTTGGAAAACAACCTATACGATGATCTTTAAAATAACTTTTTAAAGCTATGAAAATTCTAATTTCTCATCTACCTAAGCATGACTGGTGGGGTCATGGCACTCCAATCTATAAAAATAACCCTGC
>Ga0208277_1000065_pt1 | contig 55565 bp, 48 predicted proteins | sample ETNtaG_5_FD_185782 | JGI IMG/M metagenome (GOLD analysis project Ga0208277, IMG submission 185782) | Marine microbial and viral communities from oxygen minimum zone, Eastern Pacific Ocean - ETNP201406SV205 (SPAdes) (version 2) | ecosystem: Environmental > Aquatic > Marine > Oceanic ...
ATAACTGCTTGTGGAACCTCATGGCATGCTGGCTTAATAGGAAAATATCTAATTGAAGAGTATGCGGGGATTCCTGTTCACGTAGAATATGCTTCAGAATTTCGCTATAGAAAACCCATTATAGACTCAAATACGGTTGTTATTGGTATCTCGCAATCTGGAGAAACTGCAGATACTTTAGCTGCAATTAGAAAAGCTAAAGATTTTGGTGCTTTAACCGTTGGTATTTGTAATGTAGTAGGGTCATCTGTTGCTCGTGAAACTACTTGCGGAATTTATACACATGCCGGCCCAGAGATTGGTGTAGCATCAACTAAAGCATTCACTTCTCAAGTTACTGTACTTTTTCTTTTATCTTTATGCTTTGGTAGAGATAAAAATCTATCTTCTCAGACAGGTAAAAAATACGCTAATGCATTATTAAATATTGGTGAACAGGTAAAGTCTATTTTAGATGGATCAGATTCTATTTTAGAAGTTGCTAAGTCAACCGTAAAAGCAGATAACTTTTTATATTTAGGTAGAGGTTTAAACTTTCCTGTAGCACTCGAAGGTGCCTTAAAATTAAAAGAGATATCTTACATTCATGCGGAAGGTTACCCTGCTGCTGAAATGAAGCATGGCCCTATCGCACTTATTGATGAGAAAATGCCTGTTGTTTGCCTGGCTCCTAACGATAGAACTTATGAAAAGGTTCTGTCTAATATCCAGGAAGTAAAAGCTAGAAAAGGTGTGATTATTTCTGTAACAGATAAAAGAACTCCAGAGCTTGAAAAAGTTTCTGATTATATAATTGATGTTCCATCAACGCACCCCAAGGTTTTCCCTATTTTATCTTCAGTTTCGTTGCAGTTGCTAGCATACCATCTTGCAGTACTTAGAGAATGCGATATTGACCAACCTCGAAACCTGGCTAAAAGTGTTACGGTGGAGTAGTTTTTAAAAAATAAAAATGTGGCTATAAAGTTATTTTCAATAAAGAGAGGTTATTTTAAATGAAAGAAGTAAGTAAGCAAGGCAGTTGGGGAAAAGGCAATACAATATTAGTTGGCAACAATATAATGTACATTAAATTAAGTGATGATAAAGTTGAAGAGGGTAAAATATTAGACTTTATAGATATGAAGTGTGGACGCGGTTGGGAAATTAAAGGTTTAGATGGTAGGGAGATGGTTTTGCAAACAAAAAAAGTTGGTAGTTAAAATTCACAATGTTTAGAAAATACTTAATTAAATATTCAATCGAGTTTATTGTAATTATATTAGGTATTACAGTTTCATTTTGGTTAAATGAATTTTCATTAAGCAGTCAAAATGAAAATGAAAGAGTTAAGGTTCTTATTGGGTTGCAATCGGAAATTAATGAAATAAGAAATTATTGTACTCAAAGAAAAGCAACATGGAAGATAGATATGAGTATAGTGGATATTTTTTTGAATCAACAAATTAGCAGTTCTAAGAAATCAGATATTTCAAAAATGACCTCAAGCAAAAATAGAATAGAAACTATTATGGTGCTTTATAGGGTATTTGATCCTCCTTTAAATAGATATTACTCCATAATAAACTCTGGAGATCTTAGATTTGTAAAATCTGATAAAGTAAAAGAAAGCCTAAGTAGACTTCATAATACATCTTTCTCATATCTTAATACAGCCGTAGATCACGAAAAGCAGCTTAAACAGAGTTTTATACCTTTTTTGACAAGCAATCATCCTGAGGTCATCTTAGCAAAGGCCAACAAGGGTTTATCTCTAAATAGCTATATCGATGTTTTGTCTAAATCTATTGATAGTGATAAAAAACTACATTCAAAGCTTGTTATTTTAAGAGGATATCTTGAGAATAAAATATCTATACTTGATCTTTATATGTTAAACTTAGAAGATCTTGAATATGAAATAAATTTAGCTCTAGAAAATTAATTAACTCCTGGCTTTGTGGCGTCTGCATCTACATCTCCTTCAGTAAGCTGACTGACCATAGACATCATATCAAAAAAATCATGTTCTTTTGCAATTTTACCATCTTTAATTGTTACCAAAGTAGTTCCTGATAAATTCAATTTATTGCCAGAAGCTGGTATGCCAAAGAAATTCCCAGTATGCGTTCCTTTGAAATTCCAATGTTTTACCAGCCTATTGCCCTGACCAATGACCTCTGGAATTGTAAATTCAATGTTAGAAAAACCATTAAGAAAATTCATATAATGGCTTTTACAGGCTTCAATACCAACCAGATTTCCCTGAGCAGTAACCACTACCACATCTTTTTGAAATCTTTCTTCATTCACGATTGATGTTTCGCCTTTTAAAAACCTCATCCATGTATCTTCATACATAGCAATATCTTTTTCTAATTGTTCTTGGTCACTAAGAATTTTTTTTGTTTTTGAGTCTACAGATGGTGATCCACAGCTTGATATAAAAATCATTAGTATAGTTACTGGTAAAATTATTTTTGAAAAATTCATAAGACTTCCTATAGGTTTTTATGTTTTTTGAGCTTTTGTAATAAAAAGATTAATATTGTGTAAATTATAACTCATATGGTGATAAAAAAATATATTTTAACATGCGCAATTTTGAATATCTGCTTTAGTCAAAATTGGATTCAAAACCAAAGAATGGAAAAGCAGTTTAAAGAAGCAGTATCAAGCTATAATTCTGGTAGATATGCAACTAGTGAGATAATTTTGAATAAGATTATTGATTCAGGTTATGAGTCATTTAATGAAAATTCACTATTACTTCTTCTCAAATCACAAGTTGCCTTAAATAAGACTGAAAAAGCTAAGCAAACAGCTAAAAACTTTTTTTCTAAACACGCAAGAAGCCCATTTTTAAATCATGCAATGGAGAGCCTTGGAGACTTATTTGTTAATAATTCAAATTACGAATCAGCTTACAGGATGTATGTAAGGTCAAAAAATCTATCAAATGAAAGTTCTTATAAAGCCAAAATTAATAGCAAGCTTTTGATGTTAATAAAAATTAATCTTTCATCAAATTTTATTGATGAACTTTTAATTATGGAGACAGATCCATCTTCAACAAATATACATTTTTTGGCAATAGCATATTCTCAGATAATGAATGGAATTCCAGATAATGCAGCTTTAACATTGGCAAAAATTGATCCATCATATCTTCCAGATATTTTTTCAGATCTTTTTGAATTACTTCTTAGGGAATCTTATAAGCCAGCATCTCCTGTTATGATGGTTGGGCTTGCTTTGCCACTATCTGGCTCTAATTCAAATCTAGGCAAAGCTTTCCTTAATGGTTTTAAAAGCGCTCAGAGTTCAAATGAATATGATGAAAAAAGAATATCAATTTTGGCGCGAGATACAAGAAGTGATGAAATTGAAACTATTAAGATAGTAAATGAACTTGAAAGCATAGAACAGCTTGTAGCTATTGCTTCTCCTGTTGATGAAAAATTATCCCTATCTTTACTTAGCTCACTCAAGAGTTCTAATTTGCCTATAATTTTAACAAATAAACAAAATGGAGACCTTTCTTTAATTAACGATAAAACTTTTTTTCTTAATTCGGATTATTCTACAGAAGGAATCATTGCAGCGCAATATATTATAAAGCATCTAGGTCTTGATAGCGTAGCAATTATAGCGCCTGCAGACAAAAATATTGAAATACAGGTTGATGCTTTTGCAAGAGAGGTGGACAGATTAGGTGGAAAGATAGTAGCTACCGAATGGTATTCTGGACAGCCAAAAAACCTTAAGAGGCAATTTAGCTTTATAAGACAAGTAGGATTTAGCCTAGGAGAAAAAGAAAAAGAATATGACGAAGCTTTGGGGATGGAGATAGATAGTTTAGACGCATTATTTAATGTGTCTATTGATGATTTTTTTGATCTACCTGAACCAAAAACTAAAAAAATGTCCTCTTCAGACTCTTCCAAAGTTATTTTAAAAACTATTCAAGCAATTTATTTACCAATAAACTTTCGTGATTTAGAATATGTTGGCCCTCAGATTCCAATGTACAACTTTGAAACAAAAATTGTTGGTAATTCAAGCTGGAAGCAGCTAGAAATACTTTCAAAAGAAAATATTGGCCCGCATTTAAAAGGGATGACTATTATATCAAGTGATTTCATTTCAAATGTCGACTCAATAATGATAGACCCAAAAAAGTTAAATGATTTTCAATCTGGCTACAATGCCTCAAAACTATTGACCAGCATAGATTTAACTGAAATATCAAGAACTGCTCTTAATGAATCTTTGAGAAAAGCTATTTTTAATGATGAAGGATATAGCTATATCCCTTCAAGCATTAATAAAAATGTTAACTCAGCTTTTCAATTGATTGGTTTTAATGGTAAAGATTTTGTCAAGGAGGGAGTTGTTTCCCTAGACTCATTGTCTATTGTTAAGCTTCAAAATCCTTAGAAGAGCATTGAACTTCATAGATTATTCAGGCTTTTTTAATAATAACGAACTCGTTGCACTTATTTCATGTAGAGATAAAAATTATGCTAATAAAAACAATAGAGATGATTTTATAGCATCTTTTAAATTTGACGCCGAAAAAGTAATTTTTCCTCAACAAACTCATTCATCTAATGTTGAAGTTATTGGAGAATCAAAGAATTACAGAAAAACCGATGGTCTTATTTCGATAACTAAAAATTATGGAATCGGTATTTTAATTGCTGATTGTACACCAGTTTTTCTTTTTGGAGCTAAAAGTAGTCATTGTGGAGTGATTCATTCGGGTTGGAGAGGAGCAGCTAATTGCATTACAACAAATGCTCTTGAGAAATTTATTGGATTGGGAAATAAACCTATTGACATCAAGGCGGTTCTTGGTCCATCCATTCAGAGGTGTTGTTTTGAAATAGGTAAAGATGTTTCTCAATTTTTTTCATCAAAGAATTTATTTTCAAAAAATAAATCTAAATTCTACTTAGATTTAAAAAGTGTGATATACGAAGAACTTATTAGCGCAGGCTTAAGTGTTAAAAATATTTATAAAGACAGTCACTGTACTTTTTGTAATGATGAGAAATTTTTTTCGTATAGGAGAGAAGGTCTTTCTGCTGGAAGAATGGTGGCAATTATGAAACTAGTAAATAAATGAGTGTATTTGAAGCAATAATCATTGGACTAGTTCAAGGTTTAACTGAATTTTTACCTATTAGCAGCTCAGGTCATCTTGTTATTTTTCAAAAAATATTAAATATTAACTCCCCCGGAAATCTTATTGAGGTATCAGCACATTTAGGTACGCTTCTAAGTATTATATTGATATATAAAAAAGATATTCTCGCTCTAATCGCTAGCATAAAATCTTCAAAAACTAAAAAGTATATCTTATTGATTATTTTAGCTACAATCCCATCAGTGGTTTTTGCTTTAATAGGTAAATCATTCATCCTTATGCTCTTTGAATCTATAAAATTCGTTTCAGTTGCATTAATCTTTACAGGTGTTATTTTGTTTATTTCAGGGCATGCTAAACATACCGATCAAAAATTGAACCTATCAAAAGGATTGATGATTGGAATATCTCAGGCGCTTGCTATAATTCCCGGTGTATCGCGCTCAGGAATGACCATATCTTTTGCAATTTTGCTTGGCATTTCAAGCAAAGAAGCTGCAAAATTTTCTTTTATGTTGGCTATACCAGCAATTATTGGAGCAACAATTTTAACACTTATTGATACTAGATTTGATCAAGTCGAAGATTTGATCTTCCCTTTGATATTAACTGCTTTTGTAGCGTTTTTAAGTGGGTACCTGGCTTTAATGTTTTTAATAAAAATATTAAATGCGGGAAAATTTTACTACTTTTCATTTTACTGTATATTTATTGGTTTAATATCATTACTATATTTATAAATGTCTCGCTCAAGTCAAACATTTAAAAAATTTAATAACGCTATTCAGCTTTTAAAAGATGGAAGCATTGATCCTTTATATTTTTTAATGGGAGATGATCAATTTCTTCAGAAGTTTTTTATAGATCAACTTGAAATAGAGTTAAGTAAAATAGAGCCAGTGGATAAAACTATTTTAACTGTCGATGAGCTAGGATCTAAAGAAGTAATTAACAAAATTAAAGAATCGGACCTTTTTTCTTCAAAAAAAATAATTATTCTTAGAGGTCCAAATCTTTTGAGAGGTAAGACAAGAGATGAGCTTTTAGATTATTGCTCAAATCCAAGTCTTAATAAGTATTTAGTTTTTATACAGGATGAATTTTCTCTTAAAAATAAACTTATAAAGGTGCTTGCTAGTACCTCAGCAACTGTATCTACTTCAACACCATTTGAAAATGAGCTTAGAGCATGGGTATCTTATTTTTTTAAAGAAAATGGTTATGAAGATATACCAAGCAAGATCATTGATGATTTGTTGAACATTTTTGGCGAATCAGTATTTACATTAAAAAATGAGATTGATAAGCTATGCTTAAGCTTAAAAACGGGTCAAGATATGAAAAATATTGACCTTAATAATTCAATTCATCTTGGTAGAAGTTATAAGAAATTCGAATTATTTAATCATATAGGAAAAAGAGATGTTTTCTCCTCAATTAAGCTAGGAAGGTCTTTGGTTTCAAAAGATTCTTCCATGTTAGATTTAATTAGGCCATTAAATGAGCTTTTTCAGGAATTACTTTTTATAAAAATATTTAAGGGAACAAATCGCTCCCAAAATAGTTTTAGTTTATTATCACCAAGCATAAGGAAAAACATTCCTCAATATGCTAAAAACTTTTCCAGTAAAGAAATTGTTTTGGCGATAAAAAAGTTAGCTAAAATTGATAAACAGATAAAAACATCTAAAATTGATGATAAATCAGCAATCACAGAGTTTATACACTCCACAACAAGTAATGGATAAATCTTTCCAATTTACTGATGAAGAATTAATAGATCGCTTCCAAAATGGAGATGAGCAATCATATATTGAGCTTGTAACAAGATATAAAGATAGATTAATTAATTTTGTATTTCGCTTAGTGAATGATCGTGATCAAGCTGAAGATATTATTCAAGACACAATGCTAAAGCTTTATACTCATAAGCATTATTACAAAAATATAGCAAAATTTTCTACATGGATTTATACGATAGCTGGAAATTTTGCTAAAACCGAGCTAAGAAAAAAGAAAACAAGAAAAGTAACAAACAATAGTCAGCTTGGTCCTGAAGATAGAGATTACGACCCGCCTTCAAATGACCCTAGTCCAGAAAAATTAGTAGAATCAGAATTTATAAATACAAAAATTCATGAAGCTATTGAAAAACTTCCCGAACACTTCAAGATTGTTACTGTATTAAGAGATATTGAAAAATTGCCTTATGAAGAAATAAGTAATATTGTTGATGTGCCATTGGGAACTGTTAAATCTCGAATTAATAGAGCCAGAATTCAATTACAAAAAGATTTAAAAGATTATATTTAATTAAAGGAGAGTGAATGCACAATGAATCGATATGAGTTTGAAGATAAGATATCTGATTATTTAGATAATCAATTAAATGTTTCAGAAAGAAAAGCTTTTGAAACGTATGTTCAAGAAAATGAAGAAGCTGGCGAGCTTTTGAGCTCAATTAAAAACACCGTTGATTTAATTAAATCGCAGAAAAGCATTAAAACCTCAGAAAATTTTATGCCAAACCTTGTTGATAGAGTCAAGATGTATAAAAAAACACCGGTAAAATCAATAAGTTCGCATCAGAAAAATATGATTTTTGGGCTTTCACCAATGAATTCAGCGTTAATGGGTGCATTTATTTTTTCTTTTGTTTTGTTATTACTAAATATTGCTCCTAGCGGAAATTCTTTTTTTCAATCGAATATTGCATCTAATAAAAAAAATATGATTGAAAAACCGCTTTCAAAGCCATCTTCAATTCCTATTGATGAGGTGGATTTTGTTTCAGCAGATTCATCTAAGGATACAATAAAACCTAAAGAAAAAATTAAACTTGGTAATAAAATAAAATTAGTAAAAAATAAGTGATAGAGCTTTTTTAATTCCTTATTTCCTTTCTCTGAATTTGATGTATTTAAACTCAGAGGTTTTTATCTTCTAGTATGTCTTTTTATAAACAAATCGCAGTTATTTCCCTATTTCTTACAATTCAGATATTGTTTTTTATTCCGCATTATAACAATTTATTTATAATTCTATTAAAAGGTGTATCTTCAGGAGGGTTAATAGTATTGATAGCATCTTATGCTTTTCCAGAATTAATTAGAAGTAGAAAAAATAAAAATAATCTTAATTCCAAACAAAAGCCCTTCAAAGATTTGCAGGAATATTCATTTATCGATAAAAGATATCTAACTCTGCTTGAAAATATAAAGGATGGTATCTTATCGGTAAATAAAAATTACGTTTGCGGTATTTATATTTTTGACCAGACATCAAAAACATTTAATTTAAAATCATCCTCTGAAAAAATATTTAAATCTGATATTGAGCTAAACAATGCTCTTCTATCTTCAGTTTTTGATAAAAAAACTCCAAAAGTATTTAATCATAAAGATGTAAAGTTGGAACATTGGAATGAATTGATTAGCAATAATAAATGGAGAGGAAGCGAATCTGCATTTTGTCTCCCAATTAAAAACAATAATGATATTTTAGGTACATTATTTGTTTTTATAGATCATTTTTCAAAAATTAATCCATCTGATATAGATATTATTCAAAATTTTGTAGAAATACTGAATCAAGGAATCGTAGATATAGATATATCAGAGTCGCAAGTTTTGAAAAATAAAAACTTAAATTTAATTCAAGATTTATTTAAAGAATTTGAACCTGGAAGTGAATCAGATATCTTTTTTAAATCTATAAAAAGCGCATGTAGATCAATATTCAAATATGACAAGCTAACTCTTTCAATTAAATCCAGTGAAAGTGAAAATTTAAGTGTTGTTTTAACAGATGGTTTTGATGAGGATATTGATGATGGTTTTTCATTTAATCCTCGCAATAGTATTATTGGTTTATCATTTATTGATAATAAGATAGTTCACTCATTGGATTGGAAAAAACAGTTTCCTGAAATGTATAGATTCGATGATGCGTTTGATGATTCAACTTATTTTCCTTCTGTTATGAGTTCACCCTTAAGATCAGATGGAAAATCAATTGGCAGCATTACTTTAGAAAGAATGGAGCAAAGACTATTTTCTTCAACAGATATTGATTTGCTAAAATTACTTTCAGAAAATGTTAGTAAAGTATTGGGGTGGATGGATATACATCATCAGCTTAATCGTTCTGCATCCAGGGATGGCTTGACTGGCTTACTTAATCACAAAACATTTTTAAATAGATTTGCAAAAGAAATTGATCGATCTAGCAGATTTGGTCATCATCTTGGTTTAATCTTTTTTGATATTGATAAATTCAAATCTGTGAATGATACATATGGTCATCTTTATGGTGATTATGTGCTTGAAGAGGTTAGTAGAATAATTAATAAAAATGTTAGATCTATTGATATAGTTGGAAGATACGGAGGAGAAGAGTTTTCCGTGCTTTTAGTTAATACTGATATCAATGAATGCAAGCCTCTTGCGGAAAAAATTGTCAAAAAAATAGCTAAAAAAACTTATTTGAAAGATGGCATTGCAGTTAATTTGACGATTAGCGCAGGTATGTCAGGATTTCCTCTACATTCTGATAGTCTCGAAAGACTTATTGAAAAAGCAGATAAAGCTATGTATGTAACTAAGCGTAATGGGGGGAATGGTGTATCTATTGCGGAATAAACTGTTAATTTCACTAAGTGTTCGCATATTACCTATCTTCTTAATATTAACATTTCTTAGCTGTCAATCTTCAAAATCAGCCTTAGAAGGAGATGCGAATAACCTAGATTCACAAAAAATTAAAAAAAATGAGCCCAGCCCTGAAGCTTTAAAGTTTTTTATGAATGGTCAAATGTTAATGAACCAAGGTGATTTCGCAATGGCGATAATTGAATTTCAGGAGGCCTTAACACTAGACCCTAATGTTGGAACAATTTACACATCAATCGCAGAATGCTATTGGAATATTGGTAAATCTGAACTTTCTATGAAAAACTTAAAAATTGCGCTTACTAAGAATCCAGAGGATGAAGAAGCTTTAAGGATAATGGCGGATCAGTTGATAGTGATGAAAAAGTACGATGAGGCGATTGTATCTTTTAAAAAATTAAGAGCAATCAATAGAGAGGAAACTAGATATATTATTGCATTAGCAGAGCTCAATAAACTTAAAAAAAATTATTTAAGTGCTGTAAACCTATATCTAGAAGCATATAGGATAGAGCCTTCACGAATTGATCTTCTTGAATCAGCTGGACGCTATGCTTTGCAGCTTGAAAATAAAAATAAGGCCAGAGACATTTTTAAAGATTTATCCGCTCAAAATCCATCTCAAACAAGCTATCTAAATATTTATTCTGAACTATCTATTCAATTGAAGAGCTATAAAGAAGCAATTGCTCATATACAAAAATTGATTAGAGATAATGGGGATTCAAGTGATTTGCAGGCGAAAATAGGGATTTTGCATCATGCATCTGGTGACTCAAAAAAAGGAGAGAATATCCTAAGAGGTCTTTTTGACAGAAAAGACCTTAATGCAAAATATACTTTATCATTATTTGAAATTTATTTTGATAATGAAGATAATATTAGTGCTGCTAAAATTAGTGATGATATGATTACTTCTTTTCCTGAAGATTGGAGGGGTTACTATAGCAGGTCTTTAGTTTATATGGATGAAAATGAGTATAAATCTGCTATATCTATTTTAGGTCCTATTTCCGAAACCTTTTCAAATAATTTTTCAATACAATATATCTTAGGATTATGTTATAGTAGAATAAAAATGAATGATGAAGCGATAAATTATTACAGTCGTGCACTAAGTATTCTTCCAAACTCAATAAATGTGCTTCATTCTATGGCTATTGTGTATGATGAGATTGGTGAATGGATAAAATCTGATAAAATTTATGATCAGTTGATTAAAAATAATCCTGCTGATGCACAAGCTTTTAATAATTACGCCTATAGCCTTGTTGAAAGAAATAGAGATTTAGGTAGAGCGCTTAATTATGCAAAAAAAGCAATCGAAATCGAACCAAAAAACCCTTCATATTTAGATACAATTGGGTGGGTATATTTTAAGATGAACGATATTAAAAGAGCGAGAGCATATATTGAACAATCAATTGAAATTCAGGGAGACAATTCCACAGTTCTTGAACATTTAGGTGACATACTCATGAAATCTAATGATTCTGTTAATGCGTTAGTATTTTATAAAAAAGCCTTTGAGTTTGACAAGGAAAACTTGCAATTAAAAAAGAAAGCATATCCAGATTAATATTAAAACTATATCAATACTATCTTTAATCCTTGCCTGCGGATGCTCTCCATCTTTTATTAATGCAAATTCTATCGATGAAGATATTTTTTCATATCCCGACTTTTCAGAAAAAAAATATTGTAGAGGCAAGGGTTATGTTGTTTCAGAAGGTAATGTCAATGGTAGGCTAAACTTAACATTTACATCATCAAAAGAGTCAACCTATATAGAATTTAGAGATTTGATTGGAAGAAAGACTCTTTTTTTAGTTATAAGAGAAAATAGTATTAATGCATGGGATATTCGAAATAACAGAAAATATAATCAAGAATCACTGATTATTTCTTTTCCATTTTTTGAATTAATTAAACCCAATGATTTAATTAACTTCTTATGGGGAGAATTGCCATTAACTTTTAAAGAGCCAGGAGATATTCTGACTAGTAATAAAATTAACAACGGACAAATTCAATTTTCTTCACATCAAACAGAGAATGGGGTTTTAATTAATTCAGTTTCTTTTAATATTAAAGAGGAAGATGAAAGAATCGAGCTTTTTATTGAGAGTAGAGATTTTGATATGCAATATCCTCACCTTATAAGAGAAATTCCTCAATCTGTGATTCCGATTAAGAAAAGCCTATGAAGCTATCAATCGTAGTACCAGTATACAATGAAGTTGAATCTCTTGGCAGGTTGCATCAAGAGATAATTCAAAGTTTAGAAATAAATGAATATGAAATTATTTTTGTTGATGATGGGTCAACAGATGGCACTTCCGAAAAAATACAAGAATTAATTCAAGTAAATCAAAAAGTAAAATTGATTCAATTTTACCGAAATTATGGTAAATCTGCAGCACTTTCAGAGGGATTTAAGCAGGCGGAAGGCGAATATGTTATTACAATGGACGCTGACCTGCAGGATGATCCATCAGAAATAAACAGCCTCATTGATAAGCTTGAGGAAGGATTTGATCTAGTATCTGGATGGAAGAAAAATCGTAAAGATCCAATTTCAAAACGCCTTCCTTCAAAACTTTTCAACTTTATTACGCGATTATTTACAAGTGTTAAAATTCATGATTTTAATTGTGGATTAAAAATCTACAGAAAGTCAGTAATTAAAACGCTAGATATTTATGGTGGTCGCCATAGGTATATTCCTGCGCTAGCTGGTCAGAAGAAATTTGTAGTCTCTGAAATTATTGTAAATCACAGAGCAAGAGAATTTGGCAATACAAAATATGGTGGCCGGAGATTTTTTCATGGATTTTTTGATCTTATTTCTGTGCTTTTCCTTTCAAGGTATATCCAAAGTCCACTGTATTTTTTCGGCCAGTTAGGATTATTGTCCTTTATAGCGGGGTTTAGTATTGAAGGATATGTTTTATATCTTAAATATGTACTAGGAGAACCTTTTGCGATACACATTGCATTATTGATTTTTGGGGTCCTTCTTATTTTTATTGGTATTCAATTCTTTTCGATCGGGCTGATAGGAGAAATGATTGCGAACTCAAATCAAGATAAAGAATCAAGAATAAAAAAAATACACAAGGCCTAAACAAACAATCATGAAAATTGTTTTGATAGGACCTTTTCCGCCATACAGAGGCGGAATATCAATGTTCAATCATTCATTGTCGAGTGTATTGAGTAAAAAGCATTCAGTTCACAGAATATCATTCTCTCTTCTTTATCCAAAAATATTTTTTCCTGGAAAATCTCAGCGCTTTGAATTTCAAGGCGAAAGTTCAAGTGAAATAATTAGCTCTATAAGTCCTATTTCATGGATTAAAACTGCAAAACACATTAATCAAATAAAGCCAGATTTGGTAATTTTTCAGTACTGGCATCCATTTTTTGCTCCAGCATTTTCATCAATTGCACGACGAATTAATATATCTAATGATATAAAGATTGTCATTAATTGTAATAATATTTTTCCCCATGAAAAAATGTTATACGGTACGTCTTTATCAAAAAAATTCTTTAAACACGGTGACCACTTTATTGTCATGACGGATTCTGTTAAAAAAGACCTACTAAGCATTATCCCCAATGCAAGCTGCATAGAAACACATCACCCTATTTATGATGTTTTCGGCAAGAGAATTCAAAAAGAATCTGCTAAAAATATTTTGGGAATAAATTCTAAGAGAATAATTCTTTTTTTTGGATTAGTGCGAAACTATAAAGGGCTTGATCTCTTGATAAAGGCATCAAAAAACTTAAAAATGAAATTGAATGATTTTAAAATTGTTGTTGCTGGTGAGTGTTATAGTGATCAAAATAAATATATTGAATTAGCTAAAAAATTAGATGTCGAAGAATTATTTATTTTTAATTTCGATTTTATAAAAAATGAAGATGTTTCAAATTATTTCTCAGCTGCTGACGTAGTTGTTCTTCCTTATAAGTCTGCCACTCAAAGCGGCATTGTGCCAATAGCTTATCATTTTAATGTGCCAGTTATCTCAACCAATGTTGGAGGACTTAGAGAGTCTGTTGAGCATAAAAAATCTGGTTATTTGTGCAACCCTAATTCAAAATCTATATCCAATTCTATAGTTGATTTTTATAGCTCTAGTAATGACTTTTCTTCATATATAAAAAAATATAAAAAGCATTTTTCATGGCAAACTTTTGTGGATAAGATTATGAAAGCTATATAATTATGGGAGAAAGTTCTGTAAATATAATTGTCTTAAATTGGAATCAGAAAGACCTGTCATTAAAATGCATAGAATCTCTTGAGAAAACCACTTATAAAGATAAACATATTGTTTTTGTAGATAACGGGTCCAATGATGGTTCAAGTAAATCTGTTCAAAGATTATATCCAAACGTAGAGATTATTGAATTAGAAAATAATCTTGGTTATGCAGCTGGAAACAATATTGGCTTTAATATGATCAGCAAGCAATCAAAATATACTATATTTTTAAATAATGACACTTTTGTTGATCCATGCTTTATTGAGCCCTTAATAGATGAATTGGAAAACAATAGTTTATCAATTCAAGCTGTGCCTAAAATTTTCTATGCAAAAGAAAAGGATACGGTGTGGTATGCTGGGGGGGATATCAACTTAACGTTGTCGCAAATAAGACACAAAGGTATAAGATCTAACAATACAAATAAATATAATGAAAGATTGCCAGTTGATTATGCTACCGGCTGTTGTTTTTGTATACGGTCTGACGATTTTACTAGATTTGGAATGTTTGATGAGAATTATAAAATGTATTGTGAGGATGTAGATTTATCGCTCAATATTAGTAATGAAGGCGGGCAAATAGCTTATGTACCGAATTCGAAAATTTGGCATCATGTCTCAATGTCTTTGGGCGGAAGGAATTCTTTCTCAAAGTGGAGAAAAAAACAGTTAAGTATTTTGAGACTAATTTTAAAACACGGCAAGCTGATATTATTACCTATTTCAATTCTATTTTATACCATCAATGCATTTTCAAGTTTTCTGTTTATTGGTATTTTAAAAATAATGAAAAAGAGATGAAAAATTTTTTAAAAAAGATCCCTGGAGTTGCTATAATATTTGATAGCATTAAAGCAGTAGGCGTTATAGTCAAATATACTTTCGGTGTTAATGTTGAGCACGAAGAGGAGAGAGCTGATCCAGATGATCCCAAATGGGAGAATGATCCTTGGTCCAATGTATTTAAGAGAAGATGCGATTATGCAATTAATTTTTCCAAAGGGAAAAGAGTGCTTGATTTATGCTGCGGAACAGGTTGGACATCAAATGAGTTATCAAAAATTGCGGTTTCTGTAAACTCGGTCGATTATTCAAAAGAATCGATTGAAATGGCAAAAAATAAATATCCAAAAGGTAATCTTATTTTTGAAGAAATGAATGCCCTTGCGCTTAATTTTTCTGATGAGTCATTTGAAACAGTTGTTAGCATGGAGGCGATTGAGCATTTTAGCAAGATAGATGGAGAAAAATATTTATCAGAAGTCGTCAGGGTGTTAAAAAAAGGTGGGGTTTTTGTTGGAAGCACACCTCAGGTTGAAACAAAAAATCCTTTAAAAATTTTAGCACTTAAAAAAATTGACCCCTACCATTTACAACTCTATTCAATCAAAATGTTAAAATCATTGTTATTGGATTATTTCAGCGATGTTGAAATTGAAAGCCAGCCTGAAGAGTGGATGTTATTTAAATGCATCAAATAAATAAAGACACTATAGAAAGCTTTATTTTCTCACTTCAAAACAATGAGGGTGGATTTCACCTTCAAAAGAATTATAATCAAACTACTTTAATGAGCTCAGCTTTTTCAATAATAATATTGGAACTAATTAATTCCTTGGATTCATTAGAAAAAAGTAGAGATCAAGATTTTTTTTTAAGACATCAGGATGAAAAGAGCGGTCTATTTGTTGATTTAAATCTGGATTTAAAATATGAAAAAATAGAAGACTTAGAGTCTAACTATATTCATTACCAAACAACTGCCTTTTCGCTTTCTGCTCTAGATGCTCTTGGTGTGAAGCCAAAGTTTAGATTGGCATTTATGGATAGCTTCAGAGGAAAAGATAAAATTTTAAAATTCTTTGATGGAATTGATTGGAGAAATCCATGGCATGAAAGCAATAAAATTATGTTTTTGCTTCAGTTCTTTTCTTATGATTATATAATAATGAAAAATGAGGATTCACTGAATAATATTCATATGATTCTTGATGTATTAGACTCCTTTCAAGACCCTAGTACGGGTTTATGGGGTACTCAATTTAAAGCAAGCGCTTTTGTTTCAATGGCAGCAGCTTATCACTTCCTCATTTTTTATAAATATTTTAATAGAAAAATTAATTTTTCAGATAAAATATCTTCTTCCGTCTTTCAATTGCAAATGAGAGATGGCTTATTCCATCCTTTTGGTGGCGGAGGTGCATGTGAAGATTTAGATGCAATTGATGTAATTTCAAAAGTGACCTCTAGTATTAGCGATGAATCTGCAGCATCCTTAAGTCGTGCACATGCATTACTTTTGCAAAATCGCAATGAGGATGGGGGTTTTTGCTGGGCCAAAAGACCAAAATTTCCACTTTTAATTGGTCTTAAATATTTTAATCCAAGGTCGGAAATATTCAATATTGGAATGATCAAATGGATAGTTAAAAATAATTATATTGGCTCTGTTATTCCATTTATTAGGGAGAGAAAAATATACAGATATAGCAATTGGAATAAGATGAAATATGATATTAATCATAGCGACTCCTGGTCTACATGGTTTAGACTGTTATCAATTGCAACTATTGAAAAACTAATACCGGAATTAAAAAAACATGATATAGACTTTACCTGCAGAAGCCTTCCTTCAATTGGGTGGATGCAAAGTGAATAAGACTGGTCCCCTAGTTTCTGTTATTGTTGGGGTAAATCGAGATGATGGAACCCTGCTTCAATCGATTAAAAGTATTTTAAATCAGACATATAGTCATTTTGAACTTATTATTATTAATGATGGCTCATCTGAAAAAGTTAAGATAGTTATTGAAGATATTATAGATGAGAGAATTGTTTTAATTAATTCTACAAAAATAGGTCTTACACCGGCTTTAAATATTGCGTTAAAAGAATCAAAGGGTAAATACATAGCAAGGCATGATGCAGGAGATTTTTCTCTAAAAGATCGATTTTTTGAGCAAATTGAATTTTTAGAAAAAAATACTACAGTTTCTATGTGCGGTACCTGGATAAAGGAAACTTCATCATCAGGAGTAGATTTAGGAATAACCTCTTTTCCCGTATCTGATTCTGAAATAAAAAATAACATTCTTTATCAAAATGTATTTTGCCATGGATCAATTATGGCAAAAAAGGATGATATAATACAGCTAAATGGTTACAGGGAAGAGTTTAAGCATTCCCAGGATTACGATTTGTGGTTGAGACTTATCGAATCTTTTGAGGTAGCCAATTTAGAAAAACCTCTTTACGTTAGAATTATCTCTCCTAATAGTATAAGTTTTGTAAATAAGGAGAAACAGAAAGCGTATGCTGACCTAGCTAGAGATTGTTATTATGCTCGTAAGGCAAAAGCAAAAGAGCCTCTTTATAGATTCGAAAGTATCAATCGCGCTCAAAACAAAATAAAAAATCAAAACAGAATACATAGTAGTTATAAATTTTATTGCGGAAGAAGACTCTATTCATATGGTAATATGCGATTAGCGAGAAAATATTTTTTTAATTCTCTATCCGCATTCCCATTTGCATTAAAAAATATTATTTATATTCTTATTACACTATTACCGCAAAATCTAAGAATGTTTTTTGAAAAAATATGGTTAAGGAAGAAAGCTAAATATAATCTTAGAATTGATTGACCTATGTCTAGCATATCACTAATAATACCTACATACAACAGACAAGAAATTGTACTCAAGACACTTGATTATTTAAAACTTCAGAATTGTAATGATTATGAGGTTATCGTTGTAGACCAAACGAAATCAACTCATCCTCAGCTAGTGAGCTTTAAATTTGAAGATAGTTTAATTAAATATAAATATTCACATATTGAAGAGATCGGGTTACCTAATGCACGAAATATAGGAGCTGAAATAGCCTCAAATGATATTTTAATTTATATTGATGATGATTGCATACCCGACCCAAATCTTGTCAGCTCATATCTAGCAATTTTTAAAAATTTAGATTCGAAAATATGGTGTGTTGCTGGTCGTGTTATAGAAAAAAATAACAATATATTCAGACAAAGCAATAAAATAGTTGGCGGATGGATAACATGGTATGGCAAAACATTAAAAAATTTTGATACCGATAATAGAGGAGTATGCCAATGGGCTCCTGGAGGTAATTTTGCGGTACAAAAAAAGCGTTTCATAGAGCTAGGTGGTTTTGATACTAATTATATCGGCAATGCAATGCTTGAGGATGCAGATTTTGGTTTTAGTATTATAGAGAGCGGTGGACGTGTGATCTACGAACCTAATCCTATAATGGAGCATTTAAGAGCGCCCTCAGGTGGAACTCGAAAAGAATCACCATCTAAAGGAATGTATTACAGATCGCATAATACAATTTATTTTTTACGAAAACATAAATTAAGGTTAAGAATTTTCCCTGCAATATTTTATTTAGCTGCTGTGACTCTAAATGACCTTATCAGAGGAAGGCATGGTCCCTTGGCAATCATATGGTCTCAGATAGGGATAATTAAAGGAACTTTAACTAAAATATAATGAATACTGCTCAAAAAATCGCAAAAGAATCAATCATTTCATTCATGGGGATATTCTATGGTAGCTTGAATCGATATCTTTATTCGGCCTTATTGGCTAGATGGGTAGGTCCAGAGTATCTAGGTATTTATTCAATGGCTAACGCTATCATGCTAATTAGCGAAGTCTTGTCTAAGATGGGTATGGAAACTGGAGTTATGAGGTTTATTAGTCGATTGGATCCTAAAAATGACAGAGATGAAATTTCAATGATCATAGCATCTGCATTGAAAATGTGCGCGGTGTTTTCATTGGTTATAATGGTTATATTAATTTTTTCTTCCTCATTTATAGTAAATAATATTTTATCTGAGCAATCATTGATGATAAGCGTTCTTGTGGTTTTTTCAATTACTATTCCATTTAATTCTGTCACTTTTATTGCAGCCGCAGCTACACAAGGCTATAAAAAACTAAAATACAAGGCACTCGTAACACAATTTATAAATCCATCAACATTGCTTTTAAGTATGATTCTGTGTTTTAGTTTTATTTCTCAAGAATCAGCAATGATGTACCCTATGTTAATTACTGGAATAGTGGGACTAATTTCAATATTTCAACCCTTACGTTATTTGTCGAAAGTAAAATTTACTCAAATTATTTCATCAAGGTTTAATTATGATTTATTAAAATTTTCCTATCCATTTATGTTTGTAATAATTTTACAAACATTAATGCACTGGATGGATATATTAATGCTTGGATTTTTTACTGATTCAACTACAGTTGGCCTATATCATCCTGCAGCCCGAACCGCAGGTTTATTGCAGTCATTATTAATGTCATTTATTGGAATATATGCTCCTTTAATTTCTCAATTTCACAGTGAAAATAATTTTTCAAAAATGAGTGAAATTTATAAACTTGTAAGTCGGTGGTTATTGGTATTTTCTGTACCAATATCAATCATGTTATTTGTTTTTCCAGACAATATCCTTTCTTTATTTGGTAATGAGTATCAAGTCAGTAAGAATGTATTAGTGGTGCTAACAGTTTCAACCTTAATTCAAGCCTTTTTCGGTGCAGCATCACCAACTCTTGGGATGTCTGGGTTTGCTAGATTGGTATTAGCTAATACTACAATTGCCTTTGCATTGAACTTTTCTCTAAACTATTACTTAATACCGCTATATGGTAACTTAGGAGCAGCTTACGCTACGCTGATAACAATGACCTCGATAGGCTTATTGCGGTCGGTTCAAGTTAGGCTTTATTTAAAAATGAATTTCTTATCTTCAAAAATGATTAAGCCATTGGTTGCAGGCATAGCAACTTACTTTTGCCTGATTCATACAAAGGTATATTTTGAAAATACTCATTTTTTTATTGAGCTAATTATCGGGTGTTTAAGTTGTTTAGTAATTTATTCTCTGCTGATCTGGGTAATGAAAATCGAAGAAGAAGATAAAAGCTTTATTTCGGGCTTTGGAGTCATCAAGAAAGGGTTAAGAATTAATAAATGAATTTTAATTTTAAAAACGTATTCTTTTTATCTACTACTGCTTTTACAATAATAATTATTTTTCTTTTTGACCCTATCGTATTTGGAGCAAAGCTTTTTGGATCTCCTGATAGCTTAAGCCCAAGATCTCTAGCTATGGCTCTAAATAAAGCCTCTGAAAGTATTGGAGGTTACCCTTTATGGCAACCTTGGGTTTTTAGTGGGATGCCTACTGCAGAATCATTTTCTTATCTTTCGAAACTCTATTTTCCAGAATATATATTTAAAATATTTTCACTTTCAGGATCTACAATTCAATTTATACATCTTATTTTTTCCGGCTTAGGGTGCATGATCTTGTTGAGAGAATTAATGTGTTCAAAAACAGCCTCATTTTTAGGTGCAGTAGCGTATATGACCACACCTTTTATGATAACAATGGCAGTTTATGGTCATGGAAGTCAACTTATGACGGCTGCATATATTCCATGGGCACTTTGGCTGTCAATTAAATCCTGGAATAACCCATCTCTAAAAAATACCGGTTCACTCGCACTAATTTTAGGTTTTCAGTTACAGCGAGCGCATGCTCAAATAGCATACTATACCTGGCTTTTAATTGGTTTATATTTTTTAGTTATGCTTATTAACAGCATTATAGAGAAAAATGAAAAATTAATTGTATCTAAAAAATTGCTATTTATACTGTTTGCTTGCATACTTGGTATAGGTATTTCAGCACTAATTTATATTCCGGCTATAGAATACACTCCATTTTCTGTTAGAGGTGGATCATCAAGCGGTGGTTCAGATTATAACTATGCAACTGGCTGGTCTTTTCATCCATTTGAAATATTAACATTTTTTATACCTTCTTCTTTCGGCTTTGGTGGCCAAATGTATTGGGGCTATATGCCTTTTACTGATTATCCTAATTATATGGGTATCATTGTTTTAGTCCTTGCATTATTTGGTATGGTTTATAAAAAGGGACTATTCAAATGGTATTTATTATCTGCAACAGTTCTAGCATTGTTTATATCTTTTGGTAGGCATTTTAGTATCATATATAATTTATTTTTTAATTTTTTTCCCTACTTTGACAAGTTTAGGGTTCCGCATATGATCTTGATTTTAGTGCAATTTAACGTTGCTATATTTGCTGCATTTGGAATTGATAAGATACTTCAAGCACAAAATCGATCCACGCCTAAGTGGTTTTACCCTACAGTAGCGCCTTGCGCTATATTTTTCTTATTTCTTGTTTTTGGCTCTAGTTCAATCAAGCAGTTCCTGATGGGAAGATTTACAATGCCTCGAACAAATGACCCATCACAAATTCAGGCTATCAATGCTATTAGGTGGGATATTTGGGTCTCAGATGCTTGGTTAATGATTTTTTTTGCTTCTTTATTTTTTATATTGTTGTGGATGTGGTATAATAATAAAGTTTCAAAGAAGATATTCTCCTTCTTTTTGATTGCAATAGCACTTATTGATATTCTCATAGTAGATAAAAAGATTATTGAGCCAGATAGATCTAGCGGAAGAGCATCTCAATTAATATCCAAGAGATTCGTAAAGAATTATTATCGCGAAGATCCAATCGTTAACCACCTTTCAAATGATAGTGAAAAATTTAGAATATATCCGGCAGGTCAGCTTTTTGGAGATTCACGCTTTGCTGCTTTTGGGCTAGAGTCAATTGGGGGATATCATCCAGCAAAGCTAAATATTTACAATAATTTTTTGCAAAATACGCAAAACGCAGGCCTTCTACCCGTACTGAGAATGCTTAACACAAAATATTTAATTCTACCCGATGCACAAAGAATCAATCACCCTGACCTTTCCCTAGAAAAAAGAGGTGCTCTTCGAACCTCTAGAGGTGAATTACCAACAGCTGTTTATAGATTAAACAACTATCTCCCTAGGGCATGGTTTGTAAGCGAAGTTGAGCAAGTTAAAGAGTCAGAAATTTGGCAAAAGATTTCATTTCAAGACTATAATCCTAAAGAAAAAGTATTTACATATGACTCGGTAAAAATAGCACCTATGGAGCTAGGTCAAATAAATTCAATTGATCAGTCTATTCATATCACTACTATTAAAACAGAATCTTCTGAAGATCAGTTTTTAGTGCTTAGTGAAGTATTTTATCCAATTAGATGGAAGGCGTTTATTGATAATAATCCTGTAAAAACTTTTCAAGTTAATGGTTTGCTTAGAGGTGTAATTGTCCCAAAGGGGACTCATGTAGTTCAATTTATATATGATAAATCATCATTCAATTTTGGATTTTCTATATCACTAATAAGTTTTTTAGCTTCAATTGGATTAATTGGATTTGGTTATTTTAGAGATAGAAGAAAGTGAAAAGATATACTAATAGCTCAAAAATAAAGATTGGTCTTCTTTTTTTTGGATTGATATTAATGGCTGGAACAATTTTTTACTCTAATTCTATAGTTTCACAGCTTAGAGATGACAATAGGCAGATAGTCACAGTTTATTCAAGAATAATTGCAAACACTGTCAATGAAGAAAATGATGCTAATCTAGGTTTTGTCTTTGATGAAATTATAAAAAAAGTTCAATTCCCTGTTATTTATACTGACAACCTAAATAATCCACTGTATTCTAGAAATATCAATCAAGGCAAAAATAAAGATGAATTACTAGATCTTATTAAAAAAATGGATAATGGTAATGAGCCTATTCCGATAGAATATTTGGATGTAGAATCAAATTCCAAAACAGTATTAGGGTATTTGCATTTTGGGGATTCAATTCTTGTCCAAAGATTGGAATGGTTACCATATCTAGAAATAGTAATAGTTTTAATGTTTATTCTAGTTGGTTTTTTAGGCTTTAATTCAATTCGTGAAAATGAAAAACGTCAAATATGGGTTGGGATGGCGCGTGAAACTGCGCATCAGCTTGGCACCCCTATTTCTGCATTGATAGGTTGGATTGATAGAATCAATACCCATCCTAATGAATCAAAAAAAATTGCAAAAGAAATGCGTTCAGATATGATGAGATTAGAGCAGATTTCTGATAGATTTAGCCAAATGGGCTCACAATCTCCTTTGGAAAAATTATCTGTAACAAATCTAATAGATAAGCAGGTAAAATATTTAAAACGAAGAATACCTTCAATAGATAAAGATACAGAATTAGAAATTAAAATCATTGATGATATTAGCATAATGGGTAATTCAGTTTTGCTGGGTTGGGTTTTAGAAAATTTAATTCGTAATGGAATTGATTCAATCAGAAAGGATAAAGGAAAAGTTGAAATATCCGTAGAAGTTATAAACGAATTTGGATGTATAAATATCAAAGACAATGGAAGTGGGATTGACAAAAAAGATTGGAAAAATATTTTTAAGCCAGGGTTTTCTTCAAAAAAAAGAGGATGGGGTCTTGGACTGTCTTTGGTTCAGAGAATTATAGAAGAAATTCATAATGGCAGTATTGCTGTTAAATCAAGCTTGGCTAATGAAGGTACAATTATTCAAATAAAACTAAATCTGCAAAGATAGTTTATTTTTTTTCATCAATTTATAGGTAATTTTTAGTTACTTAATTGGAGTTAAATTGAATATTTTATTATTAATACAAGCAGCGCAGGGCGCAGGAGTCATGGCGTATTTTCCTTTCATTCTAATTTTAGCTATTATGTATTTTTTAATGATTCGCCCTCAAGCAAAACGCCAAAAAGAAAAGCAGGCAATGATTGAGGCGTTAAAAAAAGGAGACAAGGTTATTACTATTGGTGGCATACATGGCACTGTAACGGGATTCAAAGGTAAAGATGGAAAAACCCTTTTCCTTCAGGTTGACTCAAATTCAAAAATAACCATTAATAGAGCATCAGTTTCAAGCCTTGCAAGTAAAAATGATTCTCAGAATGAATTAATTGAGGAATAGCGATAATGGCAGCAAAAAGCGTTGTTCATTACGGTAGCCCGATACTTAAAAAAAAGTGTAAGCCTGTAACTGATTTCAGCAATTTAGATTCTTTAATCGATGATATGTTTGATACAATGTATGAGGAAAATGGAATAGGTCTAGCTGCTAACCAAATAGATATAGATCTTCAGCTATTTGTTGTGGATATTTCAGATATCGATGAAGAAGGTGAATCTATTCACGTATTTGCTAATGCTGAAATTATTGAAACTGATGGTGAATCTTGGATGAATGAAGGTTGTTTATCGGTTCCTGATGTTCGTCTGGATGTAAAAAGGTCAAACAGGATCACTCTAAAATATCAAGATAGATATGGTAAAAAATACACGAATAATTTTGATGCATTGTTAGCGCGAGTAATCCAGCATGAAGTGGATCACTTAAATGGAAATTTGATTATTAACAGAGTGTCAAAAGCTGAAAAAATAAATATCAGAAAAGAGCTCAAGGCTATAAAAGAAAATTCATTAAAAACTATGGAATCAAAAAAAACTTCTTAATAACATTATTTTATTTAATATATTATACCAGGGGATTATATGAATATTATTTTTATGGGAAACCCTGAATTTGCTTGCCCATCTCTTCAGGCGATAAATAGCTCCAATCATCAGATAGTTGGAGTTATTAGTAATCCACCTAAAAGAATGAGGCGATCAAAAGATGTTTTTTTTACACCTATAGGTAATCTAGCAAGAGAGCTTAGCTTAAATCTACTTACTCCCGATAAGCTTTCAGACCCAGATGTAAAAGACTGGATAATAGATTTAAAACCTGATATTCTTATTGTGGTAGCATTTAAAATCCTTCCCAGGCCCATCATAAGCATACCTAATCTTAATGCAATTAACCTTCATGCGTCTTTACTGCCAAAATATAGAGGAGCAGCTCCTATTCAGCATGCAATATTAAATGGAGATGATTTTACAGGAAATACAACATTTTTAATAGAACCTCAAGTTGACAAAGGAAGTATAATATTGCAACAAAAAATAAAAATTGAATCAAATGATAACTTTTTGACTTTATCAAAAAGAATGTCTAGACATGGAGCAGATTTACTTATTGAATCATTAGAGGTTGCTGTAAAACCAAAATTCGTAGCAATGCCCCAAGACAATTCTCTTGCTACACTTGCACCTAAAATAGATAAATCATTTGGAAAAATAGATTGGAATGAACCATCAAAGCTCATTCATAGTAAAATTAAAGCCTTATCTTTTTCGCCCGGGACTTTTGCAATGTTTAATGGAAAAAGATTAAAAATCTATGAATCCAGATTAACAGAAAATAAATGTCAATATAGCCCTGGGGAAATAATTTGTAAGGGAAATAAGATTTTTGCCTCTTGTATAGATTATTATCTTGAATTGATGGAAGTTCAATGTGAAGGAAAGAAAAAAATGTCTGCACTTGATTGGTTTAGAGGTGTAAATAAAAAATCTGGAATCCAACTTGATTAATAATGACAGGTCAAGACTTCATGCTTATAATATCGTTTTAAAATACGAATTTTCTCAACAACAATTAAAATCTGTTAGGCAGCAATATTTTAATGAAAATCGCCTTTCTTTCAAAGAGCGAAATAGATCCATGGCATTATCTAATGAGGTAATCCGCTGGAAAAGGACATTGGATGAATGGATATCAAAATCATTAAAAAAACCCATAAAAAAATTACCATTAGATGTTTTATGCATTTTACGTTTAGGATACTATGAATATGTAATTGATGATTTTGTTCCGGTTCATGCTGCTGTTGATACATGGGTAGAATTATCAAAAAAATTAAATAATAAAAAAATATCTGGGCTTATTAATGCGGTATTAAGGAAGGCTCAATACATAAAAAAAGACACTTTTGAGGATCAAAAAAGTATTGGATCTCAATTTTCATTTCAAGATTGGATGGTTGAAAATTGGATAGAAAAATATGGCCGCTTAAAAACAATAGAGCTTTGTAACTATCTTAATAATACGCACGAAGTTGATTTGAGGGTAGATATTACAAATGTAGATATAAAAAACCTGTTAGATGAAAAACAAATTAAATGGCGCTATAGTCCTTTTTCAAAAAATTTTATTAGAATTAAATCTGGGCTAGGAAAGCTTTTATCTTCTACTATTTATTCAAACGGAAAAATATTTGTCCAAGATAGAGCGGCGGGAGCAGTTGTGGAGCTGCTAGACCCGTTGCCTGGTGAGGTTGTGCTTGATGTATGTGCGGCCCCAGGAACAAAATCAATTTATATTCATGAAAAAATGAAAGGAGAGGGGCGCCTTTTTTCTTTTGACGTTAATCAGTCTAAGGTTAATAAAGCCTTACTACAAGCCAAAGAATTGGGTTTAGATATTAATTGGCAAAAAATGGACGCAACTATTGATGATTATCCAAAGGCTGACAAAATTTTGATAGACGCCCCTTGTTCTGGTACGGGCGTAATTGCTAGGAAGCCTGATATAAAGTGGAGGAGGAATTTTGAGGATATAAGAAAATTTACCTCTCTTCAAAATAAGATTATAAATAATGTTTCACGATTTTTGAAAAAAAATGGTGTAATCATTTATGCAACCTGCTCTTTAGAGGAGCAAGAAAACTGGAATGTGGTAAGCTCATTCCTTAAATTTAACCCTAATTTTAAGCTTGAATCAGTAGAAAGAAAAATACCTGAGCAATGGATGAATAGCAATAAATGCCTTGAAACTTTCCCTCCTAGGGATAACGTTGATGGAATGTTTGCTGCAAAGATAAGAAAATGTTAAAAAAAATAATTAATTTTACATTATCTGTAATAGTATCATCCTTATTGATCTTTATCGTTTTTGATTGGTTAATTATGCCTATATATATTCGAAAAGGTAATAGCGTTGTTGTTATGAACCTCCAGGGGAAAGATGTAAGAAGAGCCTTAAAGCAATTAAAGTCAGAAGGATTCAAGGGTGAGGTGTTTGACACACTTTATACTTCAAAATTTGACCCTGAAACTGTAATTGATCAGTACCCTGTGTCAGGAAGTAAGGTTAAAAGAGGAAGAACGATAAGATTGAAAGTTGCTCAACAGGAAAAAATGATCTTAGTTCCAAATCTTGTGGGTCAATCAAGGAGAAGCGCCGAGATATCACTTCAACAAATTGGATTAAATATAGATACTCTTTATACAGAGTATAATCCGGATCATCAAAAAGGAACTGTTGCTTGGCAATTCCCCAAATCTGGTGATCAAATAAAGAAAGGATATGGCTTGCAGTTAACAATAAGCATGGGCCTACCTCCTGATTTTTTTCAAGTGCCTCAACTATTTGGCTTGAGTTTAAATAATGCAAAAAAACAGCTAGTAAAAGCAAAATTTAGTTTGGGAAAAGTATCTTATCAGCAAAATGAAGATTTGATTCCATATACAGTTCTAGATCAGTCAATTATACCTGGAACAGTTCTAGATGAATCAGCTAAAATAGATCTAGTTGTCAGCATTCTGGATTTACAGGATATTTTTGATAAACTTCAAAGCGATAAATGATTTCAGTACATGAATATTACCGCAAGGCTACCCATATATTTAGTTTAGCTATCCCTATTTCATATTGGTATCTTATTCCTGAAAAAAATAGTGCTAGTATTGTATTAGCACTTTTAACATTGGTCTTTATTTTTTTTGATTCTTTAAGGTTAAAATCAAATTTCATTAAAAGTTTTTTTGCCATATTTTTTAATAAAATGCTAAAAGATCATGAATTAAAAGGTGGATTTACTGGCGCTACATGGGTAATGATTTCCTCAACTATTGTCATATCAGTCTTTTCTAAAAATATTGCTATTATTTCTTTGTTATTTTTAAGTATCGGCGATACAGTTTCAGGCATATTTGGAAAAAGGTTTGGTAGGTTAAAAATTGGTAAAAAAACCTTTGAAGGTTTTATTGCGGGTTTTTCTTCATGTTTACTGATATCATACTTTTATAACCCTTTATCATTTTATGTTTCAGCGACTGGTGCTTTTTTTGGCATGCTCATAGAAACTCTGCCGCTACCTTTTGATGATAATCTTAAAATTCCAATAACTTCTGCGGTAGCAATGTCGCTATTAATTGGCCTAAATTAAATGTCTTTTTTATTTCCATCAGTTTTATGGGGATTATTTGCCTCATTCATACCCTTGATTATTCATTTATTTAATCAAAATACAGTTAAAACCATAGATTTTTCTTCAATTCAGCATATTAAAGCTTTAGAGAATGATTCTATTAGAAGACTAAAAGCCACACAGTGGATTTTAGTATTAATTAGAGCTCTTATTATTGCTTGTTTGGTATTGATGAGTTCTGGACCATTACTAGTTAATAACTCCAAATGGGTTCCAAGTACCAAAGAATCCGTTGCGGTTGTAGTTATTGATAATTCAGCAAGTCTTGGTGTTGAAAAAAATGGAGAAACTTATTTAGAAAATAATCTTTCACTCTTGCCTAAAATATTTTCGGCCTTTGAAGGAGTGACAAAACTCAAAATTTATCAAACTAATCCGCCAAAAATGATTTTTAATGATTTTGTTGAAGAAGGGATTGCAGTGTTTTCTGAAAATATGAATATTCAACAGTCAATGGGGAGAGACAATCTATGGTCTTTTGTAGACTCAATTCTTCAATTCGTAAATGATGATACTCCAAATAAAGAATTATATATTTTAAGCGACTTTCCATCTAAGCCTCCATCAAATTTTATAAATAATCACAATGAATGGCAATTTTACTTTAATAGGAATGAAGAAACTTCAAACAATATTTCTATAAATAAGGTTTCTACCATTAATCAAATGAAGCTTCCAAATCATTTATTAAAATTAAATACTAAAATAGAAAACTCTGGTAATATTGAAAGAAAAAATATTCCAATTGAGCTTTATTTAAATGATGATAGGATTGGTCAGATTGTTTCAAGTCTCATGCCTAGTCGAACCAAAGATTTTTCGTTTCAAGCATATCCAGGTAAAAGCGGAACAATTAAAGGAAGAATTGAAATAAGTAAAGATGATTTTGCTTTTGATAATATTAAAACGTTTGAAATATATATTCCTGAAAGGATTTCCTGTAAGGTCATTGCATCAGATATCAATAAATCTTCATTGATTAAAACTGCTCTTGAGTCAATTAGCGGAAAAGATAGGCTTTTAGATATTGAATTAAAAGAAATTTCCTCTATTGATATTCTATATCTTGACCAAACAGATGTTTTATTTTTGCTTGATCCTAGCAATATATCTCCTAAGGCTATACAATCATTGAAAATTTTTCTTCAAAAAGGCGGTTCAATCTTTTGGGTGAGTGGGCAAAATTATAGCAATATAGAAAGTGAAGTTATAGCAAATTTAAATTTACCTATTTTCCAAAATTTAATTTCTACAGGTGAAAATTCTTATTTTTCAACAAACATAGCAAATAGAGAGAGCCCTATTCTTCAGGAGCTTAATTTAAGAGACCATGAATTATCATTGCCTAAGATCTATAAATACAATAAGGTCAACATAAAAAAAGGACATAATGAAATATTATCATTAAATAATAATGACCCTCTTTTAATTGAGATCCAATCAAATTCAAGTCAAATACTTTTTTTAACATCCCCAATAGATCTTGAATGGAACAATTTTGGACTAAAGGGTCTTATTGTGCCGTTATTTCATCGTTCTATAATTTTAAGCGCAGCTGATGAATACAATACGGCTTCAGTAGAGATAGGATCTCTTAAAAAGATAAAAGTTCCAAGTCAACTTATAAATCAGAAATGGAAATTAATTACTCCTAACAACAATGAAGTATTATTAATTCCTAATTTCGAAAAAGAGCGCTTAGATATTAATACTACTAATGAGCTTGGATCTTATGATGTTTATGTTAATAATGAATTTTTCACAGCTTTCTCAACAAGTCTTTCAAGATATGAATCCCCAAAAATTCGAGCAAATATCAATGAAATTATTAACAATTTTGAATCCAGTAAGGCCAGTATTTTATTGGAAGGTCAAGATATTGTAGAGTTAATTAAATCTAATCGACACGGAAAGTCTTTATGGAGAATTTTCTTAATTATTGCAGTTTTTTTATTTTTAATAGAGTCATTACTAAGTAGACCAATCCAAAAGAAACTTAGAAATTGATTGAAAAAAAAGAATCAACAATTTCTACTGAAGACGCATTTTTAGTTGGAGCAGTATTTGGAGAACTTAGCTCAGATAAAGTGAATGAACACCTTGAAGAGCTTGAGCTTTTAGCAAAAACTGCAGGAGCCAATGTTGTACATAGCTATACTCAAAAGTTAAATAGGATAAATCCATCATTTTTTATTGGCCCTGGAAAAGCTCAGCTAATAATAGAACATGCGAAAAGCCTTAATGTTAAGCTGATCATTTTTGATGACGAACTCAGCCCTGCTCAAATCAAAAATTTCTCTAATTTATCAAAGAGTATTAAAGTTATAGATAGAAGTTCACTTATTCTTGAAATATTTTCTCAACACGCTAAAACAAAAGAGGCAAAAACTCAGGTGGAATTAGCTCAGCTGGAGTATTTATTGCCAAGGCTTACTAGGGCTTGGACTCATCTAGAAAGACAGATGGGTGGTATTGGCACAAGAGCTGGAGCAGGAGAAACGCAAATTGAAGTTGATAGAAGGTTGGTAAGGACAAGAATTTCCAATCTTAAGAAAGAGCTTGATAAGATAGATAAAGAAAGAGAGACTCAAAGAAAAAAAAGATTAGAGAATTACAAGGTTGCTTTAACTGGTTATACCAATGCAGGTAAGTCAACGCTAATGAAGTCTCTTTCCGGTTCAAATGTATTTATTCAAAATCAATTATTTGCAACATTAGATACAACAATTCGCTCTGTTAAAATAGATAAGAGCCATACGATACTGCTTAGCGACACTGTTGGATTTATTAGGAAATTACCGCATAACCTTGTAGCGAGTTTTAGAAGTACGCTCAAAGAAGTCATTGAGTCTAATCTTATTCTAATAGTATTGGACTCATCTAGTGAGTCTATAGAAGACCATTTTCAAACCATAATTAATGTGCTTGATGATATAGGTGCAAAAAAACAAACACGAATTGTTTTGAATAAGATTGACTTAATTAAGTCCAAAGCCAGATTTGATTTTTTGAAAAATCTTTTCCCAGATGGAATATTTGTTTCTGCTTTAGATCAATTGAGGATTGATTCTCTGAAAGAGTCAATTGCTAAGACAATGGATAAAGACCATGTTGAAATTGAATTGCAGCTTCCTTATGACAAGCCAAAAGAAATTGCTTTTTCTCAGCAAGGGGTTGAAATAATTAAAAGAGATTATAAAAGCAATCATGTTTATTTAAAAATAAGAGGATCAATTAAAAGAATTGATCAAATTAGAATTATGGTCAAAAAATAAAAAACCCCGAATGAACGGGGTTTTTTTTCTTACTACAGAATCGATTTCAAGGATCCGTAAAAACACGGTAGAGCTCTCTGATTCTAGCAAACTTCCTTTATCCTAAAAAGGAAAGGCCTGTTTTTTAGATACAGAAGTTTGACTCTAGGATAAAAGTTGAAGATCCTGAAATTCAAAGACTATAGTAAGAATTTTAAATAGCTACAAAGTTTAAGATTTTATATTGTAAATCAAAAGAAATTGAATTAGATATTTTTTAATTCACCTTCTGAAGAGGCAACAGCAACAGCAACGCTTGCATCTCCGGTAACATTTGTTACAGTTCTAAGCATATCCAAAATTCTATCGACCCCTAAAATTAAAGCTATTCCAGCACTAGGAACAGAAATTGCTTCAAGTATAATCACTAGCATTATTACGCCTGCACCGGGAACCGCTGCAGTTCCAATAGAAGCAAGAACAGCTGTTAAAACAATAGTTAATTGAGCCCCTAAAGTAAGATCCATTCCCAGCGTTTGAGCAATAAATACAGCAGCAACTGCTTGATATAATGCTGTCCCATCCATGTTTATTGTAGCTCCTAGCGGTAGCACAAAAGATGAAACCTCTTCAGAGACACCTAATTTTTCTTCACATCTTTCCATAGTAACAGGTAATGTTGCTCCACTAGAACTTGTTGAAAATGCGAGAAGTTGAGCGGGAGCAAGACCTTGATAGAATTTTTTAATTGATATCTTTGAAAATAGCTTCAAAACTATTGTATATGTGACAAGGGTCTGAAAAGTAAGTCCAAGAATTACCGCAAGCATATAAAAACCAAGTGCTCCTAAAAGCTCTAAAACATTATTAATGTTTTTTCCAGCTATTGAAGTAATTGTGTCAGCAATTAAAGCAAAAACACCATAGGGTGCCATAAGCATGATATTATCAACAAGCTTAATAACGAGCTCATTGATCCCTTCAAAGAAATCAAGAACAGGTTTAGCCTTACTTTTTTTGATTTGAATAAGTGCGATACCGATTATTATAGCCACAAATACTACTTGTAGCATATTTCTATTGTTTGAAGCAGAATTAAAAAAGTTATTGGGCACCATATCTACTATAGGTTGTAAAGCGCTTCTTTCTTTCACCTCTTCCGCTGCTTCAACCCTCCCTGAGACTGAAGATTGGTATGTATCTTGAAGTTTTGATTTCATATCATCTGGAACAGTAGCGCCTGGCTGGAGGAGGTTCACAGTGATGAGGCCTATAGTAACAGCAACGGTTGTTGTCGCAATGTATATTGAAATAGTTCTGCCACCTATTCTAGATAATTTTTTTAAATCAGATAGTGAGGCTACACCTGTAATAAGTGAAGAAAGAACAAGAGGTACTGCAATAAGTTTCAAGAGGTTAATAAAAATTTTTCCAAAAGGTGAAATCCAATTTGAAACAAATAGTCCCCATCCTTGCATAGCTGCAAGCACCCCAAAGAAAAGCCCTAATATAAGGCCTATAATTATTTTCCAGTGTAGTTCAATCTTCATAAATCTATTTTTTATTTTAAAAAGTCAATTTGATATATATCAAACAGTAACAACTTATTAATAATAATGTTAGAATTAAAATTAACTTTAAATACTTTTAATTACTAACTTTCTACTACCAATGATATACTTATCAATAATTCTAATTTATCTTTTAACTCTAATTGGCCTTGGGGCATACAAGGCTAAAAAAATTAAAACGCAGTCTGATTTTGCTGTTGCAGGTAGAACATTAACGCCATGGGTATTAGTAGGAACCATGCTTGCTACTTGGATGGGAACGGGCTCTATTCTTGGTAATGCTGGCAAGGCATACGAAACAGGCTTAGCTGCATTAATACTTCCCCTTGGAGGCGTACTAGGCGTAATTGTTTTAACACAAATTGCTGGAAAAGTTAGGGCCTATGAAAAGTTTACTGTACCTGAAATTTTAGGGGATAGGTTTGGCGAAGTGACAAGGACACTTTCAGTTGTTGCTCTCGTAATTGCATATATGGTTATTGTTAGCTATCAATATAATGCTGGAGGTGCAGTTATATATACAGTCTTAAAAGATGTACTGCTAAACAGCTCTGGAGATCCTTTGATTTCCATTCAAACAGGAACAATTATTGCAGCAATATTTATTATCTTTTATACAATGCTTGCTGGACTAGTAAGCGTTGCTTATACTGATGTAGCAAACGGCATAATCATTCTTATTTCTTTTATTATAGCAATTCCAATTTTTTTAGTTAAGGCAGGAGGGTTGGAAGGTATGGCAGCTTCATTTGCTGAAATGGGTAAAGATAATCATATGAATTTTTGGGGAGTTTATTCAGCGATGGATGTAATAAATTTTTGCCTTCCATCATTTTTATTGATTATGGGTGATGCGAATATGTATCAAAGATTTTTTGCGAGCAAAGATGCTAGAGGTGCAAAATCTGCAACAAAAACTTTGATTATAGCTGTACTAATTGCAGAATTAATGATCATCGTTGCTGCTTGGATTGCGTCAAGCATGATTCCTGATGCCGAAGTAGGTAAATATGTTTTAATATATGCTTCTCATGAATTTTTACCTCCATTTATTGGGGCAATCATGATGACAACAATAGTTGGCATTATTATTTCAACAGCGGATAGTTATTTACTGGTTCCAACAACAACGCTCATGAGAGACATATATCTTAACTATTTTAATAAAAGTGCTAACCAGAAAAAAATTGTCTTTTTAAGCAGATTACTAGTTATCATATTAGGGCTCATAGCATATGTGGTTTCTTTAGGCTTTGCAAAATCAGCTGGGTTTTTTGAAAGAGCTTTATATGCTTACACGATTTATGGAGCAGCTATCACTCCAAGTCTTGTTGCAGCTCTTTTTTGGAAAGGCGCTACAAAAGAAGGCGCTATTACATCGATTTTAATTGGCACCTTAACAACCCTTTTATGGAAAGAATCATCACTTATTAAGAATATTGTACCTATTGAGATTTATGGAAATATGGATGAGGTTTTACCCGCTATCACATTTTCTGTGATTTCGCTTATTATTGTTAGCCTGTTTACACAGAAAAAAATCTAAGAAAAATTAATCCAATTTTCGTCTGTAGTATTCAAACTGCATACCAGTACCTTGCCAATTTTCCACTTTATTTATTATCTCAATATTCCCATTAAAATTTCCTGAAACACCTTTTAGAACATGCCCAGTAATATATTCAATTTGATTTAATTTCTCAGCTTTACTCAAGAAAACCTTTTTAAGCATTTTTGCGTAACCATTTTGTCTGAAATCCTCTTTAATGACAAATGCGTACGTATAAATAGTATTTTTTTTGCCATAATTTTTTTCTGTTCTCACCCAAGGTTCTTGCGCTAAAGCCTCTAGAGGTATACCGATTATATATCCAATAATCTCTTCTCTGTACCGAGCGATAAAAGGCAGAGACTCGGAGTGATTGAAGTATTTCGTAATTGTATTTTTTGTAAGCACTGATCGAGAGCCATAAATTTTTTCCAACGACTTTGAAACCGATATTAATCCTTCGAAGTCTTTATCAAGAGCTTCTATGAGGTATTCGATTTGAAAAACACCACTTGAGGCAATAATAGTTGAAGAAGAATTCATTTATGTATGATAAAAATTAAGTTAATAAAGTTAAAATTAAATCAAAAATTGTTACTTATAATTATATTATTCCTTTTTTGAGATTCTCTATATATAGAGCTAAATTCAATTCATGAATTCATTTAATTCTCGATTAATAAACGCAGTAAAAAATAAAAAAAGCCATCTTTGTATAGGGCTTGATATTAATCCTGAAGGTATAAATAATAAAGATGCTTCAATTGATGATTTAAAATTTCATACACAAAAAGTTATTTCTGCTACACATGACCTAGCCGCAGCTTTCAAGCCTAACTTAGGGTTTTATGAAAGATGGGGTTCTAATGGTTTTAAGTGGCTTGAGGAAACTATGGAATTTTTTGAACAAGATGCGCTAATAATTGGTGATGCTAAGCGCGGAGATATTGGAAATACTGCTAAGCAATATGCAAAAAGCCTTTTTCAGCATTTTGGTTTTGATGCTGTCACTTTAAGTCCTTATATGGGATTTGATTCGATTGCGCCATTTATATCAGATCCAAAAAAAGGAGCATTTATTTTATGTAAAACATCAAACCCTTCAGCTTCAGACTTCCAAAATTTATTGCATAGCGATAAAAAAGTATTTGAATTGGTAGCTAAAAAATGTTTTAAATGGAATGAAAAAGATAATATTGGTCTGGTGGTAGGAGCAACTTCTCCAGAAGAGATAATTGCAGTAAGAAAGTATGCGCCAGGATTACCATTGCTCATACCTGGAGTTGGAGCTCAGGGTGGAAGTCTCGAGAAAAGTATGAGGTATGGAAATAAAGATGGAATTTCAGTAATAAATATTTCAAGAAGTATTATTTTCTCCTCTGATTTAAGTGAAAGATCAATACGTAGCTCAGCTAAAAATTATGTAGATAGAATGAGAGAAATAACGAATGAATAGCGATAAATATATAAAAATATTCAAAGATTCAGGCGCGCTTCTTGAGGGGCATTTTGTCTTAACATCAGGAAGACATAGCTCTTCATATTTTCAGTGCGCTAAGTTATTGCAATATCCAAAATATCTTGAGCTTTTTTCAAGAAATATAGCTGATCACTTCAAAGGAGATGAAATTGATTTAGTTATTTCACCAGCTATTGGAGGTATCGTGCTTGGAACTGAGGTTGGTAGAGTACTAAAAAAGCGTACAATATTTGCTGAGAGAGTCAATGGAAAGATGACAATGAGGAGAGGTTTTGAAATAAAACCAAACGAGAAAGTTCTTATTGTTGAGGATGTAATAACGACTGGTGGGTCAGTAAAAGAAGTTATGGATTTGGTTGATAACTCTAGGGGAAGCATTGTTGGTGTTGGGGTTATAGTTGATAGGAGTAGTGGAGCTGTTGTTCTTCATGAAAATCAACTGTCACTAGCATCTTTAGAAGTCAAAAGTTATGATTCAAGCGATGTACCATCTGAATTAGCAGATATACCAGTTGAAAAACCAGGAAGTAGGAGTTTAGTTAAATGAGAAAAATATTTTTAATAATTATGTTTGGAGTAGTATTTATGAGTTGTGCAAAAGAAGATAAAGTTGCAATTATATCGACCCAATATGGAGATATGGTTGTAGAATTCTATGAAGACGTTGCCCCTATGCACGTTGAAAGCTTTAAGGCTTTAGCGGATGAGGGTTATTTTGACAAGACTACATTTCACAGAGTAATTCCTGGTTTTGTAATCCAAGGAGGCGACCCTAATTCAAAAGATGAAAATAGGATGAATGATGGCACAGGTGGTAGGGCAGGAAAATTTTTTGGAATAGGACGTGAAGATGATCCAAATTCGTGGACAATACCAGCTGAATTTAATGATAAGGATCACGTCAAAGGGACGCTTTCAATGGCAAGATCAAAGGACCCTAATAGCGGCTCTAGCCAGTTCTTTGTTTGTCATGCAGCCACACCTCAGCTAAATAAACAATACACTGTATTTGGTCAAGTTATAAAAGGTTTAGAGGTTATTGATCAAATAGTGTATTCCGATACACCCAGAAAACAAAACCCTGGTTATTCAGGACCAGATGGCGACAATCCTCTTGAAAAAGTAGAAATGGAAGTTAAGCTTGTCAATAGGAGTGATATTGAGGCTAATTAAGGAACTATTTTTTACAATTTTCATTATTATACCATGATACTTTCTGAGCTAATTTTTAAATGATTCGAAAAAACATAACTATTTTAGGCTTTCTTTTTAATTTGGCTTGGGCTCAGTTTGAAACGCCAGTTGATATTAGCGTATATCAAAAAGAGGATGTGCGATCAGGCGAGGTAGCTACGATAATTGTTAAGGCAGAGATGGATGATGAATGGAGAATCTATGCTTTACGAAATCAAGGAAAAGGACCTGTAGCTTCAAAAGTCACTGTTTATGGTGATATAGTTCAAGATTTAGGGATGGTGCTTGAAAATGAGCCATTGGTTAAATATGATGATGCTTTCGAAACTACGACAAGGACTCATCACGGAGGAACATCGTTTCAGGCACCTTTTTTAGTAAAAAACGATGTTTTACCAGGGGAACATCCTGTAGAGGTGTCTATTTTATATCAGGTGTGCAATGCAACATTGTGTTATCCACCAAACAAGGAAAGCATAAATGTAAAAGTGAATATTATTGAAGGTTCGCCTAGAGATGGGTATGCAGATATGATATTAGACTCTGAATCTATTCTTGATAGTTCTGGAAATATTAATTTAGATGCCGCAATAATGGAGGGGTTCTTCCCATTTATCCTACTCGCTCTTTCGATGGGGTTTTTATCTTTACTAACTCCTTGTGTCTTTCCAATGATACCAATTACTGTATCTTTTTTTATAAAACGTGGAGAATCAAAAAAAGGATCGCCCTTATCTAATGCGTTAATTTATGCTGGAGGTATTGTTGCTACTTTTTCTCTACTAGGGTTTATACTTGCATTAACATTAGGAGCTTCAGGCGCAAATCAACTTGCTGCCAATCCATGGGTAAACTTATTTATTGCATCTCTATTTATATATTTTGCTTTCTCATTGTTTGGTATGTATGAAATCGATATTCCAGATAAACTCAAACAACTATCGCTTCGCCAAGAGAGTAGAGATGGTGTTATTGGAACAATATTCATGGCAGTTACCTTTACGCTTACAAGTTTTACTTGTACAGTTCAGTTTGTAGGATTGCTACTGGTCGCAGCATCACAAGGTCAGTGGTTTTGGCCAATGATTGGCATGATAGTTTTTAGCTCTGCTTTTGCATCCCCTTTCTTTCTTCTTGCGCTTTTCCCGCAGTATCTTGCAAACCTCCCCAAGTCAGGAGGATGGCTAAATTCAACTAAAGTAGTAATGGGTTTTCTAGAAATGGCTGCAGCATTCAAATTTATAAGCAATACTGATTTAGTTTGGGGTTGGGGTTTTTTCTCGCACAATATAGTTTTGGCTATTTGGGCAATTTTAATGATTCTTTGCGGAGTCTATTTACTTGGGAAAATTAGATTTCCCCATGATTCCCCAGTTGAGTTTTTAAGCGCCGGTAGATTAGTTATAAGCATGGTTTTTCTAGTCTTTGGTTTATATCTTTCATCCGGTCTTTATGGGCAGCGTTTGCATGGACTCATCTATTCATATCTTCCGCCTCAAATGAATTTAGATTCATCCGGAAGCTCATCAAAAAAATTCTCCTATCATGAAGGTTTAACATGGTACAAAGATTTAAATGAAGCATTTGAAGATTCAAAATCAACAGGGAAACCTATTTTTGTAGATTTTACTGGTTATACATGTACAAATTGTAGATGGATGGAAGTAAATGTTTTTATAAAACCTGAAATTAAAGAAAGGTTTGAGCAGATGACCTTGGTTCAGCTGTATACAGATGGAGGACCAAATCACAAGGAAAATCAAATATATGAGATTGAGCGATTTGGAACAGCAGCGTTGCCTTATTATGTAATTTTAAGCCCAAATGATGAAGTAATTAGCACATTTCCTGGCATGACAAGAAATATCAACGATTTTATTGATTTCTTAGATTCTGGACTAGAAGGATGAATTTTGCAACATTAACAAAAACGCTTATTTTTGTTTGCGCTATTTCAAGTTATAGTTGTCAAAAAACAGAATCTATAAAAGAAATTAGCCAGCCTTCAGATCTTTCAACAAAATCTGATAAGAATAAACAATCTCAAAGGCCAGATTATGCCATTAAGGCTCCAGATTTCAAACTTCGAACCGTTCAAGGTAAATTGGTCAATTTGAGCGACTACAGGGGGAAAGTTGTTTTATTGAATTTTTGGGGAACGTGGTGTGGTCCATGCCTTCAAGAGATACCTGATTTTAATAGACTATATTCAAAATATAATAAACAAGGGCTTGAAATTCTAGGCGTAACCTTGCCAAGGGGAGAACCTGATTCAGATAAAGAATTGATCAATTTTATGAAGCGTTGGAATATGGATTATACTATTTTAAAAGATATTAATGGATATGAGACTCAAATTGTAATGATTGAGTATGGGCAAACCATTGGAAGGCCTATTACTGGAGTTCCTACAACACTGATTATTGATCGCGATGGGTATATTGTAAAAGGCTACATTGGGCCAAGGTCGGAAGACACTTTCTACAAAGATCTAAAGCCATATCTCTAAAATAATTTGGAACCTTAAATTCTATTCTTCATTAAACCCTTTGAACCAACGAAATGAGTATTATGAAAAGATTTTTTGTTTTTAGCTGTCTTTGTTTTGCCCTGCTAACCCCTTCTGTAGCTCAAAATGCCATCTTAAAACAGTTTAGTGACCAGTTTGCTGATATCGCTGAAAAAGTAAACCCAGCTGTTGTGACTATATTAACTGAAAAGAAAATTGATCTTAGTCAGTCAAATCAAAATTCACCCCAAGAAGATCTTTTTAGGTTTTATTTTAATCAACCTAGACAGAAAGAATATAAGTCTTCAGCGTTAGGATCGGGGGTTATACTCGATGCAAAAAATGGATATATAATAACAAATAATCATGTTGTTGAAGATGCTGATGAAATAACCGTTCGACTCTTAGATAAATCTGAATATGAAGCATCTGTTATTGGTAAAGACCCTAAATCAGATCTTGCAGTAATAAAAATAAAGGCTAAAAATTTATCAGATATAAATCTTGGAGATTCAGATTTGTTACGTGTTGGGGAATGGGTGATAGCCGTAGGAAGCCCATTTTCTTCTAATTTGAGCCATACTGTAACGGCTGGAATAGTATCTGCAAAAGGAAGAGGCAATATTATCCAGGGGGATATATACGAGGATTTTATTCAAACTGATGCAGCGATTAATCCAGGGAATAGCGGAGGGGCTCTTCTTAATTCATCTGGAGACTTAATTGGTATTAATACTGCAATATATTCTAATGGATATTTTGACAGAGGGAATCAAGGTGTTGGTTTTGCAATACCTTCAAATATGGTTAAGAAAGTTATGTCTGACTTGATTAGTTATGGAAAAGTTGTAAGATCTTATATAGGTGTACAAATTCAACCTATAAATGATGCTGCTGCAAAAGCACTGGGTTTAAAATCAAGTATGGGAGCCCTTGTTGCAAGCGTGATTAATGATGGGCCTGCAGATAAGGCTGGAATTGAAACTGGTGATGTTATTATTGAATTTGATGGCATGTCCATTAAAAGCGTGGACCATTTAAGAAACAACGTTTCAATATCAAAGCCAAATGCCTTTTATAATTTAACTGTTATTCGTGATAGTAGAAAAAAATCATTTAAGGTTAAACTTGAAAAAATGCCTAGCGATGATCAACTAGCTATAAATAATAAAACTGAAAACGTCAATGAGCTTGGTGTAGAGGTTGGTGATTTGAATTCTTCTTATCGTAGAGAATATGACCTTGATAACCAAGATGATGGTATAATTGTGACAAAAGTTCTACTTGATAGCCCTGCAAGTAAAGCAGGTATACAAGCAGGTGACCTCATAACGAGAGTCGGGTCCAGGCGTTGTAAATCAGTAAAGCAGTTTGACTCTCTTATAAAAAATACCAAGCGAAGAGGTATGTTGATGCTTCACATCAAGCGCGATGGTAATGCACAATACGTAACCCTTGATCTAAAAAAAGAATAATCTTTTTATAAATATTTTCTTTTTTTTCTGGCTTTTCCTCTTTGCTGTCCTAGGGCAATTGGGTTAATTTTGATTGCTTAAAACAATACAGATAAATCCATGATAAAACGCGTAGAATCAAAAGTAGACTTTATTAAAATTGAGCATAAAATTCTTGATTTTTGGGATGCCCATTCAATTTTTGATAAACGTCGAAAATTGAATGAAAACAATGAACATTGGTCTTTTATAGATGGACCAATTACCGCTAATAACCCAATGGGTGTTCATCATGCCTGGGGAAGAACATTAAAAGATTTATACAATAGATACAAAGCAATGAATGGTTTTGATTTGCGATATCAGCAAGGATTTGACTGTCAAGGTCTTTGGGTTGAAGTAGAAGTTGAAAAAGAACTAGGCTTTAAATCAAAAAAAGATATAGAAGATTTTGGAATCGAAAAATTTGTAAAAATGTGTAAGGATAGAGTTGAAAAATATTCAACTATCCAAACAGAGCAATCAAAGCGATTAGGTTATTGGATGGATTGGGATAATTCCTACTTCACCATGTCTGATGAAAACAATTATACAATTTGGTCTTTTTTAAAAAAATTATTTGAAGAAGGAAATATTTATAGAGGATCTGATGTTGTGCCCTGGTCAGGTCGCTCTGGCACTTCATATTCTCAAATGGAAATTATTGAAGGTAGAAAGCTAGTATCTCACAAGTCAGTCTTTGTTCGCTTCCCGCTGGTAGATAAAGAAAATGAATACCTATTAGTTTGGACCACAACCCCTTGGACACTTACCTCAAATGTGATAGCTGGTGTAAATGGCAATTTAGAATATGTAAAACTAAAATCATCCGATGGTTCTATTTACTATCTTGCAGAAGAAAATCTTGAATTTGCAAGACTTGACAAGCAATATAAAGAAAAAAAACAATGGATTGATGGTTTACCTAAGTTAAAAACTATTTCACAGATTTTTAAAGAAAGAGGTGGCTATGAAATCGTAGGCAAAATTTCAGGAAAAGATATGGTTGGTTGGAAATACAGCGCACCTTTTGATGGTTTAGATGCCCAGTCAGAGCTAGGTGGATACCCAATACGAAATGACGCCTTAGCTGATGAAGGTAAATGCGGAAAAACAGAGCATAGGGTTATAAATCCTGGAAAAGATAATTTAGGAAGCGATATTGTTGTAGGGGGTGAAGGAACCGGTATAGTTCATATGGCACCTGGATGTGGGGATATCGATCATAAAGTAGGAAAAAAGCTTAATGTTATTAGCATTGCGCCTTTAGATGAAGAATCTAAGTTTACAGATAAATTTGGATGGCTGAAAGGCAAGAAGGCCACCGATCAAGAGACGATAGATGAAATTATAGGCTATTTGAAAGAAAATAATCATCTTATTTATGTTGAGGATTATCCACATATTTATCCTCACTGTTGGAGGTCTGGAGATGAGCTAGTTTTTCGACTTGTTGATGAATGGTATATCAATATGGATTGGAGAGATGAAATAATTAGCACCGTTGATGATATCAATTGGATACCTAGTTGGGGTTCTGAAAGAGAAAAAGAATGGCTTACCGGTATGGGCGATTGGATGATTTCCAAGAAGCGATTTTGGGGTCTTGCGCTACCAATATGGGAGTTTGAAGATGGTAGTTTTTATGTGGTAGGATCAAAGGAAGAACTAAAAGAGCTCTCAATTGAAGGATGGCAAGATTTTGAAGGAAAAAGTCCACACCGCCCTTGGATTGATAAGGTTAAAATTAAACATCCAGAAACTGGTTTGGTGGGTTCAAGAGTTGAAGATGTTGGTAATCCTTGGCTTGATGCAGGAATTGTACCATTTTCAACTTTAGGTTATAATGATAATAAAAATTATTGGCAAAAATGGTTTCCAGCTGACTTTGTAGTTGAGTCATTTCCAGGTCAATTTAGAAATTGGTTTTATTCATTGCTAGCCATGTCAGCAAAACTCGAAAATAAAGCACCTTTTAAAAATCTTTTGGGTCACGCTCTAGTTAAAGCTGAAGATGGTAGGGAGATGCATAAATCATGGGGTAACGCAATTTGGTTTGATGATGCAGCTGAAAAGATGGGTGTTGATGTAATGAGATGGATTTATGCATCTCAAAACCCAGAAACAAATTTGTTATTTGGATATGAGCGTGGAAATGAAATAAGAAAAAAGTTAATTCAGCTCTGGAATTCGTATTCTTTTTTTGCAACTTACGCATCCGTGGATGGCTTTAATCCTGTAAAATTAAAATTTAATGTAGATGACCTTGTCATCATGGACAGGTGGATTTTATCAAAACAAAATGTATTTATTTCAGAATCAAAGGACTGTTTAGAAAACTATAGGGTTGACACCCTCATGAAAAAATTTGATTTATTTTTAGATGATCTATCGAATTGGTATATAAGAAGAAATCGCAGAAGGTTTTGGAAAACTGAAGACGATAAAGATAAAATAACCGCATATTTTGTTCTTTACAATGTTCTCCTCGATACTATTAAAACAATGGCGCCTATTTTACCTTTTGTTTGTGAAGAGATGTATCAAAACCTTGTAATAAGTGTTGATAAATCTGCTCCGGAAAGTGTTCATTTGTGTAATTACCCTAAATCAAATGAGAAATATATAGATCACGCTTTAATGGAAAAAGTTGATGCGCTTCGTAAAATAGTTGAGTTTGGAAGATCGGCTCGAAGTAAATCAAATATTAGGATTAGACAGCCGCTGAGTGAATTAAAATTTAGTTTACAAAATGATGAAATAGCCGATTTTATTTTTTCAGAACAGGATTTAGTTATGGATGAATTAAATATAAAGTCTATTGTTAGAGCTGAATCAGAATCTGATTTAATATCTTATAGAATAAAACCCAATCTACCGGTTTTAGGGCAAAAATATGGAAAAGATCTTAAAAAGATAAATCAAAAATTGAATGAAGATGACAGTTCTAGCATACTGAAGGAAATAAGAAAAAATAAAAAATATGAGATTGATAAAAATATATTTATTATTCGCGAAGACCTATTAATTGAGCAAGACTCCATTGAAGGGTGGACGTGCGCTGGAGATGATAGTGTCGCAGTAGGATTGGATATGGATTTGAGCGATAACCTTATAAAAGAGGGTATCATTAGAGATGTAATTAGACAAGTGCAAACTATGCGAAAAGATGCTAATTTCGCCGTAGAAGATCGTATAAAAATTTATATAGAGCCAGAAGGACTTGTTGGTGATTCAATAAAAGAATTTAAAAGCTTACTCATGAGTGAGGTCTTGGCTGTTGAAATAATTGAATCTAAAAATGGGGGTGAATTTACAGGTTCTTTTGAGATGAAGAATCATGTTTTCACTGTTGGTCTAGAAAGAGTAGCAAATGAAAGGAAATAAAAATTGGCAAACAAATATTCAAAAACAAAATTAGAAAAATTTAAAAAAGCTATTTCAGAAAAAATGGGTGCCGTTTCAGAGGATATTGAAAATATAAAAGAGGGAATAGGCAATGCCTCAAATAAGCAAGGCGGGGTGACGCCTGATTCAATTTTTAGTGTACATATGGCAGATGCTGGTACCGATTCGCATGAGCAGGAAAAGAGTTTTATGCTTATGAATCGAGAAAGTGACTATTTTAAGAATTTAAAAGTTGCGCTTGAGAGAATTGAGGAGGGCACCTTTGGTGTTTGTAAAATTTGCGGTAATCTTATACCTGAAGAGAGAATGATGGAAGTACCTAATGCTACAAAATGCGTTCAATGTAAAGAAAAAGAAAAACTTGGTTTAGCATGAGAGTATTGTTTGTGAGCGCCATTTTGGTACTTACAGACCAAATTTCTAAGGCTATTGTTGTCAGAACAATGTCTTTATATGAATCTATTCCGATTATTCAGAATTTTCTGCATTTCACATATATCACTAATGATGGAATGGCTTTTGGAATAGATTTCCCTTTTGGTTATGCTATTTTCTCTATTGTATCTGTTCTGTTAACATTTTTTCTTTTTTTTTACCTTTGGTCATCAAGAAATCAATCTATCGTAATTCGATTAGGTTTAGCTATGATTATAGCCGGGGCTGTAGGAAATTTAATTGATCGCCTTTTTCTTGGAGAGGTTATTGATTTTCTAGATTTTATGATTGGCAATTTCCATTGGTATGTCTTTAATCTTGCAGATTCCTATGTAACTGTTGGCATGGCTTTAATTTTAATTGATAGTATTATATTAGAAAAAAAGAGAGAAAAAGCTTAGTTATGGCCAAGCATATTGTTTTGGCAAAAGAGGGCGCAAATCAAAGACTTGATAAATTTTTGTCTGATATAATTCCTGAATTAAGTAGATCTATAATTAAAAAAATGATAACTGAAGGTATGGTCTTTGTTGATGGTGAAGTGTCAAAACCAAGTCTAAGACTTGATGGGAATGAAAAAATATCTTACGATATGATTGAAAAAGAAAATGTTGTTGATTATTTAGTCCCACAAGATATTGACCTGGAAATTATTTATGAAGATAATGACATTATTGCCATCGATAAACCTGCTGGCTTAACTGTTCACCCGGGAGCAGGTCAAAAAAATAATACTGTTGCAAATGCTTTAATTTTTCACTTTCGCAATCTTTCTAATATAAATGGTGGTATAAGGCCTGGTATAGTGCATAGGCTTGATAAGGAAACATCGGGAGTGATGTTAGTTGCAAAAAATAATGATGCGCATGTTAATCTTTCAAATCAATTTGAAGCGCGCAAAGTAAAAAAGGAATACAATGCAATAACCTGGGGTAATTTTACTAAAGAAAATGGGGATATTACGCTATCATTAGCTCGAAGCAAAAAGGATCCTACTGTATACGTTGTGAATGATAATGGGAAAGAAGCAGAGACTTCATACAGCTCTAAACCTTTAGGTGGTTATGCAAGCGAAGTGGTTTTTAAACCAAAAACCGGTAGAACTCACCAAATACGCGTTCACTCATCAAGCATCGGTAACCCTATTTTTGGTGATAACAAATATGGTGGTGGAAATAACAGGTCGAAAGGGTTTTTGCCTGAAGTTTCAAAAATATTAAATAATTCATTAAAAAATCTAGGTAGGCATGCTCTTCATGCTAAAAGCATAACTTTTTCTCATCCTTCCAATAAAAAGGTAAAAACTATATCTACTAAAACCCCTTTGGAAATTGAAAAGCTTAAAATGGAATTATCTAGCTTACATGTATAGCGCTATATTTAATTCCTTCGTTATTTACTTAAATGAAGAAAGGGGGTTTTCAGTATACACTGTAAAAAGCTACAAAAATGATATTAATAAGTTTTTAAGTTTTTTATTAGAAGAGAAAATTGAATTAAAAACAGTTTCAAAGGTTCAAATTAGAGATTTTTTAGCAACTCAATATGATAAAGGTTTATCAAAAAAGACTATTGCTAGAAGATTGGCAAGTATTAAATCTTTTTTCAAGTTTTTATTTAACACTAACTATATTTCTAAAAATCCGACCTTATTCTTATCAACTCCAAGAGTATCAAAAAAATTACCGAATTTTATTGATGAAAAGATTATAAATGAGTTGATGGATCAGCCAGATATTAGAACAGAAAAAGGCTTAAGGGATAAAGCTATTCTAGAATTATTTTATTCTACTGGAATGAGGTTGGGCGAGTTAATAAATTTAAATATTGGCTCTGTTGATGATAAAAACAACCTTGTGAAAGTTTTTGGAAAAGGTAGCAAAGAACGTTTGATTCCATTTGGAAAAAGAGCGAAATTTTGCATGGAAGAATACTTAAAAAAAAGAATTTTGCGTTGGAATGCATCATCAAATGATGTGCCGTTATTTGTAAATGATAAAAATGAGCGCGTTCCACGAAGAACCATTCAAAGAAGGATAAGTAGCTATATTAAAATGATTGCTAATGGTAAAAGATTGGGTCCTCATACTTTGCGACACTCATTTGCAACTCATCTAATGAATAGGGGTGCAGATATTCGTGCAGTTGGTGATTTACTTGGCCATACTAGCCTCTCATCAACGCAAGTATATACTCATGTAAAGCCAGAAAAAATGAAAGAAGTTTATAGACAATCCCACCCTAGAGGAGAAAAATAGGAAAAATTATGATTACTACCGGAAAAGAGTTGCGACTTGATAGTCTTGGTTTAAATAAAATAGATGAAGTTTACAGGAATTTAAGCGTTGAAAATCTTATAGAAGAAACCGTAAAAAATGGTGAAGGAATAATTGGTCCCCGTGGAGCAACAATTGTTGATACGGGTAAATTTACTGGAAGATCTCCGAAAGATAAATATATTGTTGATGAGCCTAGCTCAACGGACAAGGTTTGGTGGGGTTCGGTTAATAAAAAAATTGATGAATCAATTTTTGATGAGCTTTATGCAAGTGTAATTGATTACTACAATGCAGATAGTTCAAAAACTTATCTTTTTGATGGCTTTGCCGGCTTTGATCCTTCTCATAGTATAAATGTTAGAATTATTGCTAAGCGAGCATGGCAAGCGCATTTCGTAAATAATATGTTTATTAGACCAGAAAAAAACGAGCTAGATAACTTTGCACCTGATTTTACGATAATTAATGCCTCTAGTGTTCAAAATAAAGCATTTAAAAAACATGGAATGAATTCCGAGACTTTTATCATTTTTCATCTTGCTAAAAAAATAGCAATTATTGGTGGAACAGAATATGGTGGTGAAATGAAAAAAGGAATTTTTTCTGTTCTTCACTATGTACTTCCTCAAAAAGGAATTCTTTCGATGCACTGCTCAGCTAATGTTGATGAAGACGGATCAAATGCTGCGATATTCTTTGGTTTAAGTGGAACTGGAAAAACAACGCTCTCTACTGACCCAAAAAGACCATTGATAGGTGATGATGAGCATGGATGGTCTGATGATGGCATTTTCAATTTTGAAGGTGGATGTTATGCTAAAACCATTAATCTTAATCCTGAAGAAGAGCCCGATATCTATAATGCGATAAGGCATGGCGCCTTACTTGAAAATGTAGTTTATGATGAACACACTAGGGTTGTTGACTATAGCGATAATTCAAAAACTGAAAATACTAGAGTTTCATATCCTTTAAATTTTATAGAAAACTCAGTTTTTGCTAAAGGAAAACCTGCATTAAGCGATCATCCTAATACTATAATTTTTTTAACATGCGATGCCTATGGCATTATACCTCCTGTTTCAAAGCTCAACCCTGAACAAGCAATGTATCATTTTATTAGTGGTTATACAGCTAAAGTTGCTGGTACTGAGCGAGGTGTAACTGAACCAACGGCTACATTTTCACCTTGTTTTGGAGGACCGTTCTTAACATTGCACCCTTTAGAATACGCTGAGCTTTTGCGAGAAAAGATAAATAAGTTTAATGTTCCTACATACCTAGTAAACACAGGGTGGGTTGGTGCAAGCGCTGAATCAGGTGCGAAGCGAATTTCTCTGCCAATTACAAGAAAAATTATTTATGCTATTTTGGATGGAAGTATAAATAAATCTGATTTTGAACTTGACCCCTATTTTAATGTTAAAGTGCCAACTGAATTAGATGATATAGATAGTAGTGTGCTGATTCCATCAAAAGCATGGCCAAGTCAAAAAGATTACACAAAAATCGCTGAAAATCTCGTAGAAAAATTTCAGAATAATTTTACTAAATATAATATACAGGATAAAAAAATTATAAATGCTGGACCAAAATAATAATAAATCAATTATAAGATTATTCTTATTTTCAAAACTGAATTTTAAGAGGAATTAATGAATAAATTTACTTTTACATCAGAATCGGTTTCTGAAGGTCATCCTGATAAAGTATGTGATGCAATTTCAGATGCAATATTGGATGAATATCTAAAACATGATCCAAGCTCTAGGGTGGCATGCGAAACTTTGGCAACTACTGGGACCGTTTTTGTTTCTGGGGAGATAACATCATCTGGATCAATTGATGTTGAAAAAATAGTTAAAAGAACTTTAGATGAGATTGGGTATAATGATGAAGCTTATGGCATGGATCAAAAAAATGTAAAAATAATATCAATGCTTGATAAGCAAAGCCCTGAAATTGCACAAGGTGTAAACGAGGGTTCTGGCCTACATAATGAGCAAGGAGCAGGGGATCAAGGCCTTATGTTTGGATATGCTTGTAATGAGACAAAAGAATTAATGCCTTTGCCAATACATCTTTCTCATAGATTAGTTGAAAAAATGAGCGTGCTAAGAAAAAGTGGAGAAATTCCATGGCTTCGTCCGGATAGCAAGTCTCAAGTATCAGTAGCATATGAAGACAATGTGCCAGTTAAAATAGATAAGGTTGTTATTGCAACACAACATGATGATATGCTCGATAGATTTGAAAATGAAAGCGAAGAACATAGTTTTGTTGAAAAGGAAATTATTAAAAATGTTATTAAGCCTGTTCTAGATGAATCAGGAATTTCCTATAGTGAAGATTTTATTGTTAATGGCACGGGAAGATTTGTTTTTGGTGGACCAGAAGCTGATACCGGTTTAACTGGACGAAAAATTATTGTAGATACCTATGGAGGATATGCTCCTCATGGAGGTGGAGCCTTTTCTGGTAAAGATCCATCAAAAGTTGATAGGTCAGCTGCCTATATGGCGAGATATATTGCTAAAAATATCGTTGCAGCAGAACTAGCAGATAGGTGCGAAGTGCAATTTTCTTATAGTATTGGTGTTGCAAAACCTACCTCTTTTTATGTAAAAACATTTGGAACTGGATCAATCTCTGATGAAGAGCTAACCAAGATCGCAGAATCATTATTCCCATTAAAACCTGGTGGAATAATTGAGCATCTAAAGCTAAAGCATCCAAGATATCGTATTACTTCAGCTTATGGGCATTTTGGTCGAGAACATGATTCATTTACTTGGGAAAAGACCGATATGGTTGAAGCATTAAAATTAAAATTAACCGAAAGGAATTAATTATGTCTTTAGCAGAAAAGACCCGATCAGATATACCCCCTTATAAAGTAAAAGATATTAAGCTTGCTGAATGGGGTGAAAAAGAAATAACGCTTGCTGAAGCAGAAATGCCAGGATTAATGGCTCTTCGAGAAGAATATAGTGCATCAAAACCACTTGAAGGTGCACGAATTGCTGGATGTTTACATATGACTATTCAAACTGCCGTTCTTATTGAAACTTTGGTTGAACTTGGAGCTGAGGTTTCCTGGTCTTCATGTAATATTTTTTCCACGCAAGATCATGCTGCTGCAGCTATCGCAGCTACTGGAATTCCAGTATACGCATGGAAGGGCATGAACGAAGAAGAATTTGATTGGTGCATCGAGCAAACCTTATTTGCATTTAAGGATGGAAAGCCATTAAATATGATTTTAGATGATGGTGGAGATTTAACCAATATGGTATTAGATAATTACCCTGAACTAGTATCAGAAATTAATGGTTTATCTGAAGAGACTACTACAGGAGTACATCGTCTTTATGAGAGAGTAAAGAATGGGACACTTACCATGCCAGCTATCAATGTAAATGACTCAGTCACTAAATCTAAATTTGATAATAAGTATGGCTGCAAGGAATCATTGGTTGATGCGATTAGAAGATCAACTGATATTATGATGGCAGGCAAAGTAGCTGTTGTGGCTGGTTATGGGGATGTTGGAAAAGGGTCTGCTGCATCACTTAAAGGTGCTGGAACTCGCGTTATTGTAACAGAAATCGACCCAATCTGTGCACTTCAAGCATCAATGGATGGATTTGAAGTTAAAAAACTAGAAACTGCAATTCCTGAGGCAGATATTATTGTTACAGCCACCGGTAATAAAGATATTGTTCGTGGTGAGCATTTTGAAGCAATGAAAGACAAAACCATTGTATGTAATATTGGTCATTTTGATAATGAAATTGATATGGCGTGGCTCAATGAAAATCATGGATCAAGTAAAGATACAATAAAACCGCAAGTTGATAAGTACAATCTTAATGGTAATGATGTAATTGTTCTCGCTGAAGGTAGGCTTGTTAATTTAGGCTGTGCTACTGGTCATCCATCTTTTGTTATGAGCAATTCATTCACTAATCAAACATTAGCGCAAATTGAACTCTGGAAAAATAGTGATAAATATGATAATGATGTTTACCTGCTGCCAAAGCTTCTTGATGAAAAAGTTGCAAGACTTCACCTTGATAAGCTTAGCGTTGAGTTGACAGAGCTCAGAGAAGATCAAGCAGATTATATTGGTGTAAAAACCGATGGACCTTATAAAACGGATGAGTACAGGTATTAATTACTACCTTTTTCATGTAAAAAAAGCTCTGCATTGCGGAGCTTTTTTTTTATGGAAATCATCTATACTTTAATCGAATTTGTATAGTTAGAAATTGACTTATTAGAATAGATATGATTAAAGAACATTTTTATAGCATGATAAAACGGGTATCTAGAGGATTTTTTATTTTAATTCTCTCTCTTTTGATTAGCTGCGATCTTAAAGGGCCAGCATCTTTTAAGATGCCAACCTGGTTCTTTGATTTAATGTTTCCTTTGGTTCAGCAGAAATATTCATTAGAAGGAATGGTCGATAATAAGCAAATATTCTCAACACCCGATTCATTGGGAATGCAATTAATGTTTGAAGGAGTATTACCTGACACATCCATTGGTTCAGATATTTTAGAAATTAATATTGACAAATCAATTACATTTTCAACTCCAACCGCATCTGCCCCAAATTTTTCATTTTCTTTGGATACAACAATCAGAATAAGCTATCCTATTGCACCGGGAGGTAAATTAACAAACAATAGCGGGGCGCAATTTGATGTGCCACCTTCTTCGGATCAAACAATGACTGTTGATGCATGGAATACTATAGCTTCAGCAACCACCCCTACTTTCAACTTAGAGATTCCCATTCCATCTATTCCCGTTAGTCAATTACCGGATATTGTAGAATCTATTAATAGCTACACTATCAAAACAAATTCAGGCTCTAATACCAGTAGTTTTACATCTAAGTTTGCAAAAAACGGAATTCCCAGTAATGTGACTTTTGCCAAATCAACATTAAAAACTGAAATAAATTCTACCAATCAAACATTAGCATACCATCAAGATGATGAATGGGTTGAGGGTGAAACTCAGGTAACTTCATTGAGCGATAGCAGCTTAGGTTCTAAGCTTATTATTCCTATAGAATTTCAGCTATCAAGCGCCACCTCTACAGATTGGGGAGCACCAATTGAAACCCTTATTGATCAAAACGTAGCACTAAGCAGAACAGGATGGACCAATGCGTGGCAAAAATTTACCCCTACAAAAAACAGTGCCCTAGAGAGTATCTACTTACAATTGAGCAACTCAGGAGCTTCAGATTATAATTTAGCTATTTCAGTATATACCACTGATAATGATAATACCACCGCTAACCCTAATAATAAATTTTCTGGAACTCCATTTGATAAATCAAGCACTGTAACTATCAGCGCAAATTCCGCTGCACAAAGGTTTGATTTTTCATTTTCTAGCGGCAAAGGATTAACCGCAAATACGAGCTATTATTTTTGGTTAAAAAAGGAAGGGGTCAATCCAGCAGGGAGTGGGTCTATTTATAAAAATAATGACTATGCAGCAAATAAAGAAGGTGCAGCCGGAAATAATTTTGGGCGATTAAATCATAAAATCACTATGAAAACAGGTGAATTGGTTAAGATTGATACAGGAGACAGTGTTTTAGTTAATATTGAAATTGCATTGAAAATAGCAGGTATTGATTCAGCGGTTGCAACAATTAAAGAGACAGAAATTCCTTTAGAAATTCCAGAGGTTGTATTTCCTGCTGAAGTTGAAATTTATTCTGGAAAATTAAAGTCTCCAAGTGCAGCAGATATCAATGAGATAAAAATTAATAAAATTAAAAGCACGTATCCCGCAGATGTCGATTTTTTGATGAATTTTAAAAATTTCAAACCTCCATCTGGAAAAGATTCGACTAAGCTAGATACAGTCCTCAAAAATGGAGTGTCAATTTCAAAAATCTATAATGTTGATGGATATACGTTTTATAATCCTGCAGGTCAAGATTCTACCCTTTCTAAGTTTAATATAGAGACTTCAGCTAAAATTAAATCGCAAACAAGCAGCATACCCCTTGATGGATCAGATTTTGGAGGAATGGAGGTTGATGTTGGATTTAAGGGGCTTCATTTTCAATCATTGGAAGCGAACGTGATACAAGAATTTCCACCTACAGAATTTAGTATAACTGGAATGCCGTTAGGTTTCTCAGGTATGAAGTTTGTTGATACGAAACTTGAGATTGAAATGAACAATGGTATCCGATTGCCAGTCGTACTTGATTTTGATATGGTTGGTGTTAATCAAAAAGGTGACACTTCAAAGGTAAATGCTCTTTCAACTTTAGCGAGCCCTTCACAGAAAGGTGATACTACCAAGACAATAGTCCGCTTAAGCAGTCTGGGTACTACAACTCTAAAGTATAAAGCTCCATCTTCTATTCAGTACTATGATAGTACAACTGCAGCTGTAAAAAATGACGAAACTACAATCGTAGAGCTTATGTCATCTAACCCTGCGAATTTTACAGTGAAATCAAGAGCACGAATTGATGGTAGAGGGACTTTAGAGGCGGGAATGTTTATTGGTGGTAAATATAGAATGCTTGCACCATTTGAAGTAATTATGGAGCCAATGACATTTATTTCTGTTACAAATACACCTGTTCAAGAGATGAATTATGAAAATAGAAATCGAATAAGATCCACACTTCAATCTGCGAGCATGCTTTTTTCTATTGAAAATAAAATTCCAATTTCTGGTGATTTATCAATGCTAATGTCAAACTCAGAAGTATTTCCTTTAGACACAACTGTTTCTGCCTTGCGCGATTTTAAAGATTCATTGGTTGTAAAGAAGAATTGGATAAGTAGCGATAGCGTATATATAGTTTCAAAGTGTGATAGTCTAAATCCTGAAACTAGCAGTATTTTTATTTTCGATGTCATGACAGATTTTTCTGAATGTATAAATGGGCTATCATATCTAGTTAAAAGCTCAATGGGATCAGATACTATTTTCTCATATGTCGATACTCTATTAAAGATACCTCTACCCGAACCAAGAAGTTTACATGCAGTTAGCAGTAGCGGGGTACACGCAGGACAAGTTAGAGAAGCAGGTTCAATTACCTATTCAAGCCCCCTTTCTAAAGAAAGAGTAAGGTTGATGACTGATCCAGGGCAGCCATATATGGCTCCAAGATTTTTTCTAGAAGGATCAAAGGGGAAAAAGGTATACCTAACAACGGGAGATTATTTAGATATTAATTCAAGTGTTACATTTTCTTTGAGTAGTACTGGAATGGGATCTTCTGCTCCAAATGAAATAGTTGTTAAATTCCCAAATGGCGGAGAAGCTATTGATAAAGACACCCAATATTCAATTAAGTGGAAGACTTATGGTAGCATTTCAAAGGTTGATTTATCCTACTTTGTTGGTAGCAATCCCGATATAGAAAAGGATGACGGATGGGTTGATATTTCTACCGAAATTGCAAACGTAGATTCATTTTCATGGACTCCAAGCTCTACAACTGGACTAAGTTCTGCAAAGGACAGTTTACGAATCAGAGTAAAATCCTCTGATGGAAAGATACGTGACATGTCCGGATGGTATTTTTCTGTAACTGCAAAAAGTAGCAAAATTATTTCTGAACATAATTCTAACCATGTATTAATAAAAAAATATTTGATGAGTAATGAATAGAATTATTCCTGCTACCCTATTATTTCTATCTATTGTTATTGCTCAAAAAAGTGACCCTAGAACTGTTGCATTGGCGGGTGCAACTACAACAATTGCAGATGGAATTTATGCAGTAGGCTATAACCCAGCACTAATTGCCTATCAAAGAGAGAAACCGTTTATGATGCAAGTTGGCGGGTTCGATTTTGGGTTAAACAATAACTATCTGTCTATGGCAGGATTAAATTTTTTAAGTGGAGATACATTAGATAGCGAGGAAAAGACATTGATTTTAAACCGCCTTGAAAATAATGGGGGTCTATCATTTAAGATGAATGGGCAAGCTGCACTCCCAGCTATTAATTTTGCATCTGGCAATATGGCGATAACCTCAAATCTTATGTATTTTAGCTCATACACAATGCCTGCGGGTATGGCAAGGCTTATTTTAGAGGGAAATGCAAATAATCCAAAAATTGATATGACCTTTGCGTATGAAATTATGGCAGTAAATGAGACAGCATTTTCTTTC
>Ga0208277_1000066_pt1 | contig 54728 bp, 59 predicted proteins | sample ETNtaG_5_FD_185782 | JGI IMG/M metagenome (GOLD analysis project Ga0208277, IMG submission 185782) | Marine microbial and viral communities from oxygen minimum zone, Eastern Pacific Ocean - ETNP201406SV205 (SPAdes) (version 2) | ecosystem: Environmental > Aquatic > Marine > Oceanic ...
CTAGCTGCTTTTGAGGCCCTTTCGTATAGTTCGGTAAACGTGGTCCGTGAGTTAGGAAATACCACGATGTCGGAATCGGGGTGTTCATTGACTGCACGCGCTAACAAGTCGGGGAGAGTGTAAACATCAGAAACTACTAACAATGGTCCTCCTTAGGACTCGTTTGATAAGATGCGAAAATACAATTGGAGATTCACATGTTGACACCTCAAGAGGTAGCCGAGAAACATCTTACCGCAGTCAAAGGCGGAGACCCATCTCAAATGGCTGAAGACTACGCTGACGATGCAGTTTTAGTGAGAGGTAATGATATCTATACAGGAAAAGAAGAAATACTTGACTACTTCAATGGAGTTCCCGAAAGGTTAGGCTCTGGAGTAATAGAATTCCTTAAGTTAGAAGTGAATGAAACTACTGCATATTTCAGTTGGAAGATAACCGGTGACCAGAAGATAATCTCTGGAAAAGATATATTGACCATTAAGGATGGTCAGATACAGCATCAAGAAGTGACTCTACTCACCGAGGACTTTTAACTTTCAGTCCTTCCTTCCATGATCCCATCTGCACCGGGAAGCCAAGATGCAACTCCAGCAACTGGAATGGCACAAAGTACTGATTCTACGATTTCCGCTTCAGATGCTCCGGCTTTACGTGCTCCGTTTGCATGAACATTAACGAACCTAGCTGAAAATTCAGCTGCGTTAACTGTACATAGCAGCAATTCAACACTTTTGGCATCAAGAAGATTTTCTGCAAGGCTAAATTCTCTCATCAAAACATACCCCTCTAACGCTCTAGGGGCATCATCTGCCATGAGCTCTACATATGGCGGAATGAATCCAAAATACCCTTCAAAGTATTCGAGGCAACTTTCACGATCTAATGCGAATTCGGGCATTGCCTTTGATTCAGTTTCGATTACGTCGTTGAACAACTCGTTAACAGCAGAAGTAAATTTTGTGTAAACTTCTTCTCCCCTACTAATGAAGACCGTTAAGGCGGCTCCTCTCGCATCGTTTAAGGAGAGTCCCAATTCTTTTGATCTTTTAAGTTCGTTATAAAGTAATTGACCATGGCCCTTTACAGCTGCTGCCGAAGCCATGAAAAGCGCTTTAGCCCATGCTGGTAGAGCACCGTCTCGATCAGTCACGTCTCGAAAACGAGCATATCCTTCGGCAAACTTTTGTGATTGTGCAGCTATTTCACCTGAGACAAGGACTTTACTTCCCAATGTTTTGTGATCTGCATTTTCTCCCATGATTCTCCTTTAAAGTTTTGAAACTTCTCCACCATCGATTACGAAACATGCCCCTGTAACAAAATCTGATATTGGAGATAGTAGATAGGCAACCATCGGAGCAATTTCCTCGGGAGACCCCATTCTTCTTTGAGGTATTTTACTCAATCGGGCTTTAAGAATGTCCGCATTTTCTAAGACTGCTGCTTGAGCAGATGTTTCAAACGCACCGGGAGCAATTGCATTGACACGAATTCCATAACGAGCCCATTCAGCAGCAAGTGATTCGGTAAGTCTCAATAAAGCCCCCTTTGATGCTGAGTATGAGGCCAGAGAAGCCTTTCCCTTCAATCCAGAAGTTGATGCAATATTTACGATAGACCCACGTTGACTTTTATTAACAAAGTGTCGTGCTGCCGTCTTTGCGATAATCGTTGGGGCGATAACGTTGACTTTGAAAGCACTCTCCATCACTGTAATTTCACTGTCCAATGAGTTCTCGGCTGGAGCAATTCCTGCATTATTAACAATTCCGTGAAGGTTTCCAAATTCGTTGCAAGCTATATCAGTTAAGCCTGATACCTCTTCTTTAACAGACATATCACAGCACACAGGAAGAATTCGTTTGTCATTGTATTGCTGTAGCGACCTTAGGTCACTCTCTGATCGCGCTGCAGCAAGCACATATGCGCCTTCGTCACTTAGATACTTCGTTATTGCTGCACCTAATCCACGGCTTGCCCCTGTTACGATTACGACCTTTTCCTTTAGTTCAAGATCCATCTGAAAACTCTTTCACCATGCCATTAGCAATGCCGAGTCGCAATATCTCTGAAGCTCCTTCGTACACACGCATCGGTCTGGCCTGACGATAGTACTTTTCAATCTTTGAACCTCGAATTAATCCCCATCGGCCCATTGTCTGAACACATCGGTCAACGACCCTACATGCAGCTTCTGTTGCGGTAAGTTTTGCGAGAGAGGATTTATCAAGATTTTTAGCGGGATCACTAATCGCTAATGAGGCAGTTTGGTATGTCAAGAATCTTGATGATTCTAAATCTGACCATGAGTCCGCAAGGAGCGTAGCGACTGGACCATGTTTAATTAAAGACCTGCCAAATTGCTCTCTCTGCGTACAGTGCTTTACTGCTTCTTCTATAGCACCTGTCATTACACCCAAAGCAGCTCCTGCAACTGATATTCGGAAGACAGAAAGAGTTGCCAAAACGTTGCGGAAGGCTGTTCCAGGCTCCCCTAGTCTTGCACTTTGAGGGAGTACGACATCATTGAACTTTAATTCCCCAAGCACATGTGGAGCTATAATCTCCGGCGACGGCGACGTCTCAAGCCCATCGCTATCAGCTGGGACCAAGAATAGTGAGTAGCCATCACCTTCTTTCGCAAGCGTTGTATAAAAAGAAGCTGCTCCGGCATTTGATATGAACGACTTCTCACCGCGTAGTATCAACTCTGCCCCTTTTTGGTCAACTACAGTTTCAATCCCTTTGAGGTCTGAGCCTGCTTTTGGTTCCGTCAAGGCTAAAGCCGCAAGCGCTTCAGCTTTTGATACTAGTGGAAGCCATTCTTCCTTTTGCGATTCTGTTCCGGCAACGGAAATTGCGTAACTTCCAATCCCCTGCAATGCGAATAGGGAATCAAGGTGGGATGAACTTTTCATAAGCGTTTCTCTGACCAAACAGACCGCAAGCGGGTCCACGGTATCGAACCAGCCCCCGTATTGGGATGGAACCATCAAAGCCGAAAGACCACTCGCTCGTAAAGCATCCAGTATGGGCTGATAAAGTTCACTTGACTCATCAGCTTCCATAGCAAAAGGCTCCACAGAGTCCGCTAACTTTCTCGCATCCTCAATAACGCTCTCATACTTCGAGTCAATTTCCATAAGGCCAGACATCAATACCACCAAATCTAAGTTACGGTTCTATCCTAGACTGCTTCCGTTAGATGACAAGAACAAAAGTTGAGTATAAGGTAAAGGAAACATTCAAAGGAATACATATGACCCTTACCGAAGCATTTATGACAGCTGACGAACTTGCAGGGATGACTCCTGAAGAGTTCGTGAACCAAATCCGCCATGAATGCATGAAACCCGGACGAGGAATGCATGACCATCCACTTGTTCTTGGGATTGAGTCTGGGACGGTTACTGTTCCTCAACTTCAAATCTTCACAGAACAGTTTTATCTCCATATTTCGAAGATGCTTCCATGGATCGGCGCTATTTATGTTCGTTGCCCCCATGAGGATGTCAGGACCGCTTTGGTTAAGAACCTAGCGGAGGAATGTACTGGGTTTGAGAGCAATACCGCAGCGCATCCTGAATTGTTACTCGAGTTTGCCAGAGCACTTAACTGCGACACTGACGCAGTACGTAATGGGATCCAGCTACCAGCAGGAAGGCGAATAACCGAATACTTTGAATTTATGGGCCTGTGCCGGGACTGGTTTGTTCCGCTCTCTGCTATCGGAATTGGGTTAGAGTCTTTCGTTCCTGAAACTTTCACTCGCATGGTAAAGGCCTTCAAAGAAAACTACGGAATGACGGATGAGCAAGTAATCTTCTGGCAGATGCATATTCTTGCTGATCAAGATCACGGCGATGAGGGAATAGAAATGGTATCCAATTATGCAATTACCGGCGAGCAAAGAAAAGCCGTTTTTGATTGCACTATCGAAACCAGTCGCCTCTTCTATGACTTGTGGAACCTCTACAGTTTACGAGAATAACTGGGCCCAGATGAACACAGACGAATCGACAAAGACGCCACGCTCCGCTGAAGACTTATCTGCATCTCTCAAGAAAAGAGGACATGTTGTTACTTCTTGGGACGAACTCCCATTGGTCACCATGGATGAGACAGGTATTGAAACTTCTTCCTACCGGATAGGCCTGCCGGATAACGATGATGCACCGACTGTTTTCAAGGTCAATTTCCCACCAAATTGCCGGGTTGAAGCTCATACTCACTCGTGTGATTATTCTGAAATAATTTTAAAAGGAAGCCAAAAAGTCAGCGGTAAATGGCTACATGAGGGCGATATTCGTGTTGGATTAGCCAACAAGGGGTATGGGCCTTTAATAGCGGGCCCTGAAGGTGCGTCCGTTTTGGTAATCTTTTCGGATGGTAACTGGCCTGCTATCGGTATAGGTGCTGGCGATGGAAGCACTATTAATGCAGCAAAACTCCTAGAGCAATTTAGCGCTGCTAAGAGTTCATAGCTTTTTATGATCTAGTAAGTTATTGCACGCGTCGGACACAGCGTTGCTGCCTCTAATATTTGTTCTTCATATTCCGGAGCAGGGTTTGACTCAATGACATCTACGGTAGCGCCTTGGTTAACGCGAAATAAATCAGGAGCTACTCGGACGCAGTAAGCAGTTCCTTGACATATTTCTGGATCTATCTTCAATTTGTATCCGTTATTCTTTTCCATTTCGTATTACAAGTTCCGAAGAATGATCGGAAATCTTCCATATGCGTCATGATGACTTAATTCGGTATATGTTGGTAAATCATCGGGGTCGAGTTCTATACCGGCGTTAAATAAGGCATGAGCAATATTGACTAATGTTCCATCGGTTCCATCATCATTGTCGGTCCGTGCTGATAAGCCTGTCACTAAGGTCCTACCAATGCACGTATGTTCACCTCCTCCAAATGCGAACCCCCATGGCTTTACGTTCTGAGTTTCCCTATAAGGGTTAAATTTGCGAGCGTCTTCGCCAAATACTTTTACATCTCTATTTGCTGGAGTAAACAGACAAGCCACTCGTTCACCTTCTAAAATTTTCACTCCGCTACTCAGCACGACATCCCTTAAAGCAATACGCAATAGAGCCGGAGAGGGCAAATGCAGGCGAATCGCTTCATGTCCTGCACGCTTCAGGAATTCTCGATTAAATCTTTTCTCGTAATCTTCCGGATGTTCCTGAAACCACTCATGCAAATGAATCATTAAATGAGGTATAGCATGTGTAGTGGTCTGACTTGATGCAACGAGATATAACGTTGCTTCCCGTAATGGCAACTCGTCATCCCAATCGTTGTTCCAATGGAGATACATGAGGGTTAGGAGATCACGAGGCAAATCATCCTCTGACAGATCTCCGCTGCGAAATTGATTAATTAAATCTTTACGGCGCTCAACAGAAGGGGCATAAAATTCTTCTACAAATCCCTCTCTGATTTCAAGGATCCTAGAAATAACTGTCGTATGATCCTCTGTTGACCATTCAACAGTTGCGCCAGTCCCAAGTTGTTCTATATAAGTACGGAATGCATCAGTTCGCTCCTGAGTATCCACACCATCAATTCCAGTAGTTACAGCTGATATTCTTGCGAGCATTGTTCGGACTAGAGCACAAAGGTCTGTACGTATCTCGCCCGTACCATTACTTGCTTCTTTGCATTCTTCAAGAGCGCGTTCAATCAGAGGGAGCAGTTCTTCATGCTCGTAGTACTCCAAAGCTTCTTTACGAAATAGAGGTGCCTGCAATCGGCGTCTTTCAAAATGCACATCATGATCAATAGTTAATAGCGAGTCACCAAAGAAGGGTTGGCTCTCTTGATGAGACCCTTGCCGGAAGTCCTTAGAACGAAGTATTTCATCAACAGATGCGAAGTCAACAAAATGTTTAATACCCTCAATGTGAGGTGGAGGTATGAGATCTCTTATCGTTTCCAACTTTCCCCCCTAATCAAACTACTTTCAGAATAGCTTGCAAAAAAAGTCCTTGCGAGTTCGTAATCAATCAGCGCTCAAAATAGCCGCATTAAAATACTGAGCTCCAGATCCTGCCCCAGTAACCAGAACATGTTTTGGTTCCGAAATTTGAACACCGCTCGCTTGTCCTCGTAGCTGCCTGACTGCTTCAATAACTTTTAGATTCGGCCCTCCCCAACCTGTATGTGAGAAGGACAACAGGCCGCCATCAGTATTTGTAGGGAAATTACCACCTATTCCGATGCCATTTTCATAAAGGAAGTCGCTGCCTTCACCTTCCTTACAGAGACCAAGAGTTTCAAATTGTCTAACGATTTCCCAAGTGTTTATATCGTAAAGTTCAAAGAGGTCAATATCGTGAGCATTAATTCCTGCCTGATTAAAAGTCGTCTCGAATGCTTGCTTTCCTAGTCTTTTGACTTCGTCATAACGTGCGGGGTCAACGTATTGCTGGCGATACCATTCTGAACTTCCTCCAAGTATCTGAATAGGTTTCTGAGGGCAATCTTTAGCTCTCTCGGCGGTCGTTACGATGAACGCCGAGGCCCCCTCGGTAGCTAAACATAGGTCAAGCAGATGAAATGGCTCAGCTATCCTTGGAGAATTGATAATGTCTTCAGGGGTGTATGGGCCTTTACCGTACATTACTGCTTCAGGATTTTGTGCTCCGGCATTTCTGATTTCTGAAGCGATGGAAGATATTTTGAATCTGTCTGGCTGAAATCTTTGAAAGTAGACTTGAGCCACCATAGCAAAGTGAGCTGCAGTGAATAAACCCCATGGTTTTATAAACTCATTATTCGGCTGGGTATAAGCGGCTAAGTTTTCTTTTTTAAGGACTCCAGCTTGCCCCCCAAAAACTACAGCAACGTTACATAAACCGAAGGAAACTGCTGCTGCTGCATCTAGCAAACCGGGAACTCCTTGTGGGTAGGTATCCCCTACCCAGCGGAACGGTTTTCCAAATATGCCTGTCCAGTCAACAACGCCCGGGTCAAGTTTTGTCCCTCCCGGACCGGGCCAACGAGCAGCTATTCCATCAACTTCCTCTAAATTCATTCCCGCATCATCAAGGGCTCTCTGTACCGCCTCTACACAGATTTGTATTGTATTTGTATCCAATGATTTGGCTTGCTTGGTGATTCCGATTCCTGCGATCGCAACATTGTTCTTTTTCATACTTTACGACCCTCTCCCCAAAAGTGGGTCCGTATCTCATTTTTCGCAATCTTTCCTACTGCATTTTTTGGAAGCTCATCCCAGATTTCCATCCGTTCTGGAATTTTTATTGAGGTAAGTTCTGATTCTTTACACATTTGCAATAACTCATTCGTAGATACTTCTGAGCCACTCTTCAAAGCGATTACTGCTACTATTCCCTCTCCCCATTCAGGGTCTGGAACTCCCACAACAGATGCTTCTAGGACGTCATCATGTCTGTATAGAACATTTTCAATCTCCGTAGGCGCTATATTTAAGCCTCCTCGAATTATCAGATTCTTTTTCCTATCGACAATGTAGATGAATCCATTGCTATCTACTTCGGCGATATCACCCGAATGCATCCAACCATCTATAAGTACCTGTTGAGTTCTCTCTGGATCTCTGAAATACCCTTTCATAACGTGAGGACCTGAGAAAACCACTTCACCTCTTGATCCTTCTTCAATTGATTTATTATTCTCATCTATAACCCGCACGTGAACTCCAAATGAAGGCCTGCCACAGGACTCCAATAACTTCAGGTTCGTCGAAAGCCCTTTTAGATGATCGTCTTTACTTAATATGGTGCCGATAGAAGCGATTTCAGCCATTCCGTACAGTTGGTTAAATATAGGACCAAATCGAGAAACCAATTCCTTAAGTCTGGTTGGAGATATCGGAGATGAACCATATCCGAGGGTTACGAGGGTGGATAAGCTTTTATCTTTACTTTTCGGCAGTTTTTCTAGGAGGCGCATGAGTTGGGTGGGTACTAGAAATGTGTGTGTAACGCGGTTGTCTTTGATCTGCTGTGCGAACTCTATTGGATTGAAATTTCTGCTATCGGCGAACCCTATAGCCGCTCCAATGGTTAAGCAAGGAAGAATGGTTATATTGACGCTGGAATTGTGTGGAATTTGGATCAGGTAGCGACTTTGGGGGGTAATGTCATACTCGAGACAAGCAATCGTTGCATGTTGGAGGACTCGTTTATGGTCGAAAAGCACTCCTTTGGGGCGACCTGTGGTTCCACTTGTATATACGATGCAGAAGTCATCATCTGGCTTAATGCTGTAAAAGGAATCGGGGAGTTCTTTTGAACCCTGTTCTATGTTTGTGTCCCAATCGGAGCTTGAAATATCAAAAACTGGGATTGATGACTTGGTAGCAATTTGTTGAACCTGAGGTAAGTGCTCTGAATCAGTTAGTATTGCGCAGGGTTCACAATTTTCAAATATCTGCGTTAGTTCGGCTTGCCCTAATCGAAAGTTCAAGCCCACATAAATTAGTGATGCTTTCGATATTCCTGCTATTAACTCTACTATCTCTGGCCTGTTGGGAAGAAGAACTGCTACTCGTTCCCCTTTTACCCAATTGTAGGAGTTGAGCAAATTCGCAATTTGGTTACTTCTGTCTTCTAACTCTTCATATGTTTGAGGCCTTTGCCCAAAGATCACCTTTGCTTTTGGGTTGTGTTTGGCATTTCTATGTACTGCTAGCCCTACATGCATGGTCAGTCTCTTCTAACTCTAAAGAATGGCAGCATCTCTCCTTTAAATTCTTGGAATGATACTTCCACAGGTTGACCTATGTGAACTTCAGATGGACTGCACTCAAGGAGCCTTGAGTACATTCTCCATTTCTCCTCTAATTCAACGTCAATGATTATGTACAGAGTGGGGTATGCGTTATCTGGGGGGCGGTGGACAATGGTATAGCTATAGATTGAACCCTTTCCTGAACTTTCACGAAACTTCCAGTTATCCGACTGACATTGAGGGCAAAGAGTTTGAGGTGAAAAAAAGCTGATATTGCAGTCGTGACAAACCGGCCTGACAAGCTTTCCGTTCCTAACTTGTTCCCAGAATTCGGTTGTTAGCATGGCCGGATTATCCGGTGTCACGCCTCAACCTCTGCCAGCAGTTTAAGAGCAGCCTCCTGAACAGTCATCCCGATGATTACGCCCCTATTGCTTGCTGTTTGGTTGCATGCACTAATTTTTCCTTCAGCATAGGCCTTGAACGCGTCACCAACGGGAGCCGACCAGGCATCGCAACATGCCCCCGCAAGCCCATATTTATCGGTTATCTCCAACCCCGCAATCCCGGCATCATTTTTGCTCATACCACCATCCGAACAAATAAACCCATGAGGCGAGACTTCTAGAAGGAATTTCGCTCCGGATCGCCCTGTGTGCCCTGCAGTAACTAGTACGTTGTTGGAGTCCTCTGGCAGTGCAAAAACGATTGAGTCAGTAACGATTATTTCTCTGCCCGTTTCGGAGGTAACGACGGACTCTCTGCGAATCTTGGTACCTGCGGTCACATCCCCTGGGTCGTTCTCAAGCAATATTAGTGCGGCTTCTTTAACAGGCATACCTTCAGATACTCCAGCTCGTTCTGCAAGGATATTTACTCGAGAAATCATTCCGGTTTCGTACAGGTCAATACCATTACCTAATTCAGCAGTCATACCGTCAGCTGCTGCAGCTGGTATGCCCAGTGCCTCGAGGTACCATAAACCTGCGATTCCCGCCCCATCTTTTCCAATACAACCATCATGCGCAATAACTGCACGAGGACGGTGAGGGGCAATCAGGCGAGCTGGCAAAACACCAAGGTATGAAGAAGGAACCACCACATCGCGGCCCTCATTTCGTGCATCAACATATCGAGCGGAATCCATAGCGACTACCCGACCATTAAGATGGTCAAGAACTATGTCATGAGGGTGATCAGCTTCATCATTAAGAAGTGGAGCCTCTTCACTCATGTACTTCACCTCTCATAGCCATGCTTTTGTTTATCAAAGATTTGGTCACTTACACTCCCTCTTTCAACCGAAGACTACGGGATACTTTCCAAAGTAAGGTCGCGTGGTTGAGTCATCCATTTCAGGTGGATTATTAGGATCAGGTTTGCAGCCATTTAGAAATAGTGTTTGGACTGCTACAGGAACAAGTCCAAAGAGATGATTCTCTTCAGTTGAGTTTGTATCAAAGACAAGGCCAGCAGCTAGGTCCTGCCCGATGCAAGCATGCATTCCTTGCCCGAAACTCAAACCCCAAGGGGTTATTCCCGGCTCCAACTTTCTGCTTGGATTGAATATGTCTGCGTCATCGCCATACATTTCCTTATCTCTATTTACAGTTTCAAGATCTATAACAACTTTGTCCCCTTCGGCGATCTTTATGCCCGATTTAAGTTCGATGTCTTCTAACGCCCATCTTGCCGCAGTTGGGGATGATGGCTGCAATCTAATTGTCTCATGTGTAGCTTTTTGGAGGAATACTTTGTCGCTATATGCTTTCTCTTGATCCTCTGGATGCTCTTCAAGCCATTTAAAAATATTATGAACAACTCTCGTTAATGCGGTGGCTGAGGTGTGAGCTCCTGCCAAAAGGTAGAAAGCGATTTCGCGCCGAAGGGATTCTCTTGTCATCGGAACTTTATCCTGATTACGCAAAAGGACCTGCAGTACGTCTCGGGGAAGTTCTTCTTCTTCAATTTCTCGACGTTCAAACTTTTCTAGTAATTCATTCCGGAGTGCGATACCAGGCTCCAGAAACTCCTTGTCGAATGCTTCAAGCTTTTCTTCGATTTCAGCTCGCTTTGCTTCGACATCCCCCGTGTAAAATCCTAGGGTTGCGCCCTCAATGAAAGTTGTGAGATAGTCATATAACCTGCTTGTTTCTTCGTAAGTTCCGAGTGGGCGGTCCACACCAGCTGTTAAGGCGGCCAGGTTCATCATGAGTTGATGCCCGAAATCGACTAATTCAGCTTTTCCATTCTCTAGATAGGGATTAACAGTTTCTTGTATAATCGCAGGAAACATTTCTCTTTCGTATTCGTAAAAGGTGTCCCTACGAAAGAGTCTATTTTCTAGCCGTCGGCGCTGCCTATGTTCATCTCCGTGCAAGTTAACCACGACATCTTCCATGACTACTTCACCGGCATCATAGAGGGCTTGTCTTAGTTGTTTATGTCTGTATACTTCTCGAGCGTCATCTGGAGTAGTTACTACTATTTCGGTCATCTCTCCCCCTTTCCCATTAATAGCTTGATTAATCCTTTAAAGTTTGTCAATTCAAAAGATTACTGGATAGGCACTGAAATGTTTACGCTCCGAATTAGGATCGAGCTGTGGTGGATTATTTGGGTTTCGTCTTCCACCCGCAGACAGCAATGCATGGGCCATTATTGCAACTGTTCCAAATAAAGCCTCCGAGGCTGGTCTCTCTGGGTCAATTTCTAAACCACCATCAAGCTCAGCTCCCACACAAGCGTGCATCCCTGCCCCAAAACTCATGCCCCAACGAGGTATCCCTTCTGGAATTTCTCGGTATGGATTATAACTATCGGACTTCTCTCCAAAGACCTGATTATCCCTATTCGCCAGCATAAGATCGAGGGTGACTTCAGCTCCTTCACTTAGGAAAGTTCCATCTGACAGTTCGACATCTCTGAGAGGGCGCCTTAAGGCAACTGGACTAGCGGGATTTAATCTGAGTGATTCGTGCATGCAACGTTGAACAAACGAAAGATCATTTCTGGCTCTATCTAAGTCCTCTGGGTATTCTTGCCCCCAGTTCAGAATATCATCAACGGTATGTGTAAAGGCATTTGCGGTAGAGTGAGCTCCGGCCTGAAGATAAAAGCATATTTCTCGAAAAATGATTTCGTCAGTTAATCCCAATTGTTCTCTATTTCTCAATAACGTTGTCAAAACATCTTTAGGTAAATTTTCTTGATCAATTGTTCCATCGTTGCTTTCTTGTATGAGCCTTTCTCGAATTTCTCTGCTCGGATTAAAGAAGTCTTTAGCAAATTGCTCCATAGCTTCTTTAACTTCTTGACGTACCTCATCTTTATTTCTTGTTGAATGGAGAAGAGTCGCTCCTTCGCTAAATTTCTTTACAATCCCATAAAGAGTCTCTGTTTGTTTTGCATCTGAAGGATCTTGGTCAATGCCCGCAATTGTTGCAGTCAAGTTCATTGCGCATCTGTACCCGATAACGGATAAGTCCCCTTGCTTGGACTGGATAAAAGGACTAAGGGTTATATCAATTGTTCTCCCGAGCACTTCATGCTCCCAATAGCTAAAGATTTCTCGCCTAAATAGCCTATTTTCCACTCTACGTCTCTCTCTGTGTGCTTTACCATGAAGGTCCAAAAGCGTATCCGACATCACTACTGCCCCTTCAGAGTAGCCTGCCTGCCTCAACTCTTTAGAACGAAATGCTTCACGAACTTGCGACCAAGAAGTGAGATGTATTTTCGTACTTGTTTTCTTTTCCATTTCCGATTCCACGTATTTCAGGATAGGTTCCTGAGCATGGTTAAACCAGTTGAAATAGTCGAGACTTTTCTCCATGCTTTGTCTACGAGAGAGATGCGAGTAATTATGTCTTTCTTTGATGAGAGGTCTTCGTGGCAAAATGTCCCTCACCCTCCCTCTAACGGAATTGAGGAAATTTCGTTGATGTTTTCTCCAATCATTCACAAAAGCTCAAAGGTCCAATGGGATATCTTGAGCGCATCCTATAAAGAAAACAGAGCCTGGCTAGAAAGGGTCGATAGATTCTGGATTGATGAAGCTGAGTATTCGGTTCAATGCAATGGCGTTTTTGAGTTTGACCTATCCAAAGGAAAAATAATTACTGTTCGCGATTATGTTGACTTGGGTGAATGGAGAGAGAGGCTAGCCCTAGCTAAAATCAACAGTTAATTATACGCCTTATCCCAAGTGAGGACCTCACCTGCCCAGTTGCCTACTTTCCAGCCAGCAAGCGGTTCATGAGTCGGCCAAAGATCTGAAAGATTTAGCAACTTGCCATCAGCTATCACTGATGAGATTTCATTTTTATTATTTAACACTGTTATATCGTCAGTAGGGTCGGAGTCAACGATAATGATGTCAGCTAGTTTATCTTTCTCAATCGTGCCTAGTTGATCTTCCATTTGCATTGCCCAGGCACCATTCTTAGTAGCAGTAGTTATCGCTTCTACAGGAGTCAAATCTAAAGAATCCACGAAAATCTCTAATTCCCGACCATGCCAATGCCCATATGGTGTCAATGCAAAACCGCTTTCTGAACCTGAAAGGATCCGTACTCCATTGTCATAGGCTTTGCGGATCATTTTTGCAGTTTGTTCAATTTCGCCCCGAAAAATATCCTCCATCCCTGGACTAGCCTGCACTTTGGCTCCAAAATCAGCAAGGTTCGCTAAGAATGTGAATGTTGGGCAGATAGAGGAGCCATTAGATATCACAGCCTCAAGGCCATCATCATCCATAAATGAGGCATGGAGTATCAAGTCAACACCCTCTTCGGCGCATATTTGAACGCTTTGTGCTCCGCGACAGTGCGCCATAACAGGGACTGAGAGTTCGTGTGCCGTTTGGCAAGCGGCTTTTATCTCTTCCCTGTTCCATACAAGCAACTCGCCAGGCTTGCCTGGAACTGAACCTGTGGCGTGTAGCTTGATCCAATCAGCTCCATATTTGATATGCCGACGAACCCATTGCACTATTTCATCTTTGGAATTCACGATTTGTGCATAACCGACGGTTCCTTCATCAGGTATTAATCTCCCAGCCGTTCCACCTACAGCAGTCAACAATGCTTGAACACCTGTCTTGATTCTAGGACCTTGTACGACACCTGCGTTAACAGCATCACGCAGAGCAGGTCCAATACCATGGGAGGTGTCAGGGTCAACGAAAGAGGTAACTCCGGCTCTAAGCATTTTTCTTAGATTTTGGGCAGCAACAAGTGCTACCAGCGTTGGGTCTCTGTGGAAGAAAAGTTCGTCATTAGATTGCACATCATCAAAAGAGCAATGAAGGTGGGAGTCAATTAGACCTGGCATAATCGTTTTTCCTGTGGCATCAAGTTCTGTCACATCTTCGTTGATAGGGTCATTTACTAATTTTGTGGCTTCATTACCCACTGCAACTATTTGATTTCCTGCTACAGCTATTCCTGTATTTGGTTTCGGTTCAGCTCCGGTGCCGTCTATAAGAGTTCCACCTGAAATCAGCATAATATCTGTCATAGGACTATGTTATTGGATAAGTAGAGTAAATAGAAGGGTTATGATGATACGCCATTGTGTATTACTAAAGTTTCAGGCAGGCACGTCAGAGGAAATCATGGATGAGGCTGCAACAGGTATTCGAGCTTTGCCTGAGTATATTCCTGAGATTTCAAGCTATTCGGTAGGTTTTGATGCGAAACTTAGAGACGATAATTATGATTTAGCTGTCATAGGTGATTTTGCATCTTCGGATGATTACTTGGTCTATGCATCGCATCCCAAGCACCTTGAAGTTATTTCTAAACTTTTAGCACCGCACCTTGAGGGAAGGAGCGCTGTTCAGTATGAATGGGATTCGGAGTGACTTTTCGAATTGAGATTGAAACCGATGACTGTATGAGTTCAGGAAAATGCGTTGCTGACTACCCAGAGGCCTTTGTTTTTGATGAAGAAGAACTAGCTGCATTAATTCCGAGTGCAAAACTTACTGATAAAGAAATCATTAAAGTGGCTAGAAACTGTCCTAGCAGAGCAATTCTGGTATTTGATGAAAATGACGACCAAATAGATACATAGGAGACAAAGCATGAAGTCGCTAATAGTTACTGGAGGAGCAAGTGGTTTGGGCCGTTCCATTGCTCAAAGCGCGAGTGATGCAGGCTACAGGGTAGGGATCCTTGATGTAGATGTTGGTTCTCTTGAGGACTCTGCCTCATCCATAGATAATGCTATGCCGCTAGTTGCTTCAGTAACTTCTGGTAATGAAGTAGCAGCCGCTTTAGAAGAGTTTGGGGAGACACCAGATATTTGGGTTAATAATGCTGGCATTGTTAGGTTTGGTCCTCTGCTTGAGTTATCTGAAGATGATTGGAGGGCTGTTATTGATGTTAACCTTACCGGTACGTTTATCTGCTCTACTATCGTTGCGGAGGCGATGGCACAGCGAGGCTCAGGTTCGATCATAAATATTACCTCAATTAATGGGATTTCAGCTGGTACGAATTCCGGCGCGTACGGTGCTACGAAGTCAGCGATTTCATTGTTAACTCAGCAGATGTCATTGGAGTGGGGAAAACTTGGGCTTAGAGTTAATGCCTTAGCTCCCGGTTTGATCGACGGTGGAATGTCCGAACCGATTTACTCGGATCCGCAGTTTCGAGCGTTACGAACCGAGAAAGTTCCTGTCGGCCGCCTAGGGACTGAAGAGGACATAGCACAAGCTGTTCTTTTCCTTGGATCAGAGAAAGCCAGCTACATTACTGGGCACGAACTTGTTGTAGACGGAGGAATTATTAATTCAATAATCGCTAATCTTCCCCGACCATCAAGTGTGGATTCGGTTGGCCTAGATGGAGAGTGATTTTGAAGTCGCTATAAAAGTTGCCCCTCACCACATCGAATGGGAGACGATGTTGTGGGTAGCTAGGCATGCTGATGAGAGTCCCGTATATTCAGACTTCTGGAATTTTGATCACTTTTATCCTATCTATGGGGACTCAAGCGGCTCATGCCTTGAATCCTGGGTTACGCTTTCTGCGATCGCCCAAGCTACTTCCCGTATAAGGGTTGGATGTATGGTCAATGGAGTGCACTATCGTCACCCTGCAGTCCTTGCGAACATGGCTTCTGGGCTTGATATCATTAGCGGCGGGCGATTTGAGTTAGGACTCGGAGCGGGTTGGAATGAAGAAGAGTCGGGTGCATACGGAATACATTTAGGTTCGCTTACTGAAAGGTTCAATCGCTTTGATGAAGCTCTTGCAGTGATTGTTTCGCTTCTACATGAGGAGAAGACGTCTTTTGATGGTGAGTACTTTTCGCTAAAAGAGGCTCTTAATAACCCCAAAGGACCTCAAAACAAGCTGCCGATTTGTATCGGCGGAACTGGAGAGAAGAGGACGCTTCCTAATGTCGCTAAATATGCTTCTCACTGGAATCTTCCGTCTTTCGATCAAACTCTCTTAACAGACAAACTAAATTCTTTAAAGATTTATTGTGATGGGATCAGGAGGGATGTCAACGAGATAAAGATTTCTACTCATATTTTTGTTGAAGAAGCGACGAGCAACGAAACAATTATCAAACAACTTAGGATCCAGAAAGAGGCTGGAATTAATCAGTCAATAATCTATTTTCAACCGCCAGTGACCAAAGAGAAGATCAGGTCCGTTACAGAAGTACTTTCCAGTAGTGTTCGGTAGTATTCGGTGACTTTGATAAATTAGGGTGCTAGTGCTTCGAAGGTTTCCCATTCTGGGATTTTGAAATTCCCATCATGTGGAATTGCCTGAATGCAGACGTGGCTAGCTCCAGCTTTTTCATGTTCCTTTATCCGCTTTTCTATCTGCTGGATTGAACCCCATGCAACTAAAGAGTCAATAAAGTAATCAGAAGAAGAATCGATATCATCTTCCGAGAACCCTAGCCTTTTCCAACTATTTCGGTAATTTGGAAGTGAAGCATAGATCCTTAAGGCGCTCTTGGCTGCACTGTGTGCGGTCTCCTTATCTTGTGTTAGAACAACCTTTTGCTCGACGCATAGTAATTTATCTTTCCCAAGGATTTCTCGTGCTTGATTAGTGTGTTCGGGAGTAGTCCAATAAGGGTGAGCTCCATCTGCGTAATCAGATGATAACTGGAGCATTTGTGGTCCCAATGCTGCAACTACACATTGGGGCTCCTGGTGTGGGGGGATAGAAGTATATGGAGAGGTTTTGAAAGCACTAAGGTATGAACGCATTGTTGCGATAGGTTTTTCATATGGGATTTGGCGTAAACCTTCAACAAGTGGAGCATGGGAAATGCCTAGCCCTAAAAGGAAGCGCCCGCCAGATTGTTCTGCAAGTGTTGCTGCAGCCTGTCGTGTAACTCCGGGAAGCCTATGGTAGATATTCGCTATCCCTGTTGCAAAGTGAAGATTCTCAGTCCCCGATGCCAAGTAAGCTATGTGAGCGAATGGATCTCGACCAGTGGTCTCAGGGATCCAAAGCATGGAGTACCCAAGCTCATCTATTCTTTGAGCAAATTCTTTTGATTCCTCGGAATTTAAGGCATCAGTGGGATGCCAAATTCCACGTTTCTTTAGTACGGATTTCTTTATCATACAAAAATGCTAGTTCGCAGGTGTGACAGGAATATTTTTAGCTTTATTGAAGCTCTAATCCGAGCTGTTCCCAAATTTCTTCTTTCTTCGCTTCAAAGGTCTCATCGTCTATTTCACCATTTGCCTTGGCAGCACTTAGTTCCGCGAACTGTCGGTATAGCTCTTCTTCAGGGGTTCCTGTCTCACTAGCTTCATCCTCAGTGGTTCTTCGCTCGGCTCGCTCAGCGCGTTTAGCCTCTTGCTTTTCTCGCTTAGTCTGCTCCCGCTGGCGTTTTCCCCAGCTTTCTCTTCCCTTACTGGCCATAATGTTCCCTAAAGAGCTTTCACATTTAAAGCTTCGTCGCCTTTGCGTCCCTCTCCGATATCGAACTCTACCTGCTGTCCTTCTTCTAAATTTTTAAATCCATCGCCATCGATATTGGAATAGTGGACAAAGACATCGTCTCCGCCCTCACGTTCAATAAATCCGTAGCCTTTTTGTGTGTTAAAGAACTTAACTGTTCCTGTTGCCATACTCATATCCTATCGTTAGGCGTCATTGTGTTAGATCCACGTTAGGCGATGAAAAAGCAAATTCCTTTGATAAAGATATATTTCTTTGGAGCTTACGATTATTTTCTATTTAAAACATCCAATACATCGTCTATTAGCTCAGGGTGACTGATGATCAACCCTCTTACAATGGGTACTTCTTTGTTGAAAATAAACTCCGTTCCATCTAGCTGACAGACAGTCAGTCCTGCGGCGCGAGCCACAGCGATAGGGCCGCATACATCCCACTCATATAACCCAGAATTATGTATATATACATCAGCTTCTCCCCCAATAACTAGTGATGCTTTTATACCCGCAGAGCCACAACTCGCCAGCCTGGCACCAATTGCGTCCGCTACATACGAGGCTTGGTAAGAATTCCACCGATTACTAATTACTAACTTAGAATCTGATACGGGTCGTTTTTTGGGGTACATCATTGCCGTAGAGTAGAGTCTCCTCAATGAAGGGCATGAAACAGCTCCAGCGACTATTTGCCCGTTCTCGACAAGTGCAATATGAACGGCCCATTCTTCACTTCCCGCATACGGGTAATCTTGCGAGCCGTCAAGCGGATCCACGATCCAGACACGGTTTGCTTGGATTCGACTTAAATCGTCTGCCCCTTCTTCTGACAGCACAGCATCTTGAGGGCGGTGAATTGTTAGCTCATCAATAATTATGTTGTGAGCAAAGGCATCTCCTTTGTCTCTCAATACCCATGAGTTTATCCCTGACGCAATTCCATCATCCCTCAATTTCAAGAGCTCTGAGCCAGCCTTTTCAGCAAGATACGAAGCTAACTCATGATCGTCCATCGAGTTAACGAATAAAATCTGCTATGCGGTCTTTAGGTCGACCAATTATTGCCTTGTCGCCATTCACAATCACAGGTCTTTGTAATAATTGCTTATGCTTAACCAATATTTCCACGACGCTTTGAGGATTATTTACGAAATCATCAGGATCTAATTCAAGTTTTTTGAATTTGGAATCTTTCCTTACAAGATCTTCTACAGGATCTTCCAGTCCGGAGACAATTTTCTCTAAAGTGTCTTTGTCTGGTGGTTCTTTGATATAGAGAACCACTTCATATTCAATTCCCTCATCCTCAGCGACCGCTAAGGCGTTTCGAGATGATCCTCAATGTGGGTTGTGATAAATCGTAATCATAAGCAAGGCTCCTTGAATTCAATTGGTCCTCTGAATACTATCCCCCAGCCAATGGAAAATAGGTTATGTTCAGTCATTCATCCAATCGCAGACCGTTTCCCAACATGCTGATATTTGAAGTTCTAAGTCCTCTAACGAATTGTTGTTGGGAATAACCAGGTCTGCTACTCGTCGGCGCTCTTCATCAGTTGCTTGTGACTGCATCCTTGCATGCGCCTCTTCTTTTTCTAAGCCGCGCAATTGTAGTCGCTCAATTCGCTTTTCATATGGTGCTTCTACAACTATAACCTTTTGGTATAAAGGCTCACCATTAATTTGGGCCAAAGGCTGTTCTACAAGGACAGCCATGTCTAGTATCGTGAGCTTGGCAGTTTGCTTTTCAAGCATGCTTAGTAATCTTTTGTTAATTCCTGGGTGTGTTATTGCTTCAAGCTTTGCGAGTTGGCTTTCAGATCTAAATACTATTTTGGCAAGTGCAGAGCGGTTAATCGTTTCATCTGAATTAAGTATCTTCTCACTGAATATTTCTAGGATATCCAAGTACTCGTTTGAGTAGCGATCCAATACAGAATGCCCCACCGCGTCAACATTGATAACTGTTGCTCCAAGTGTTTGAAACATATTGGCGACTGTAGACTTTCCAGCCCCGATACCTCCCGTTAAACCTATGCAGAACGTTTGCATTTAGTGAATCCTATATGCAACTCGCGAAGTGCCCGCAGGCAGAAGTTTGGGTGATGACTGAAGTCATTTAAGTCATCCAAGAACCACATTTCTTCAATTCGCTCAAGGAGAACTTTGAAACTTAGGAGTATTTCTCTTCGAGCGAGAGGAGCACCCATACAGTAGTGAGTGCCAAACCCAAACGCTAAGTGCTGTCGCGAGTTCCCTCTTTCAAGGTTCAATTTTTGCGGTGTTTCAAACATTGCATCATCAAGATTGGCAGCTGCGTAGCGAACATTTATGACAGAGCCTTTCGGAATAGCCACCCCATGAAATTCAATATCTTCAGCTGCTTCGCGGAATAATCCTTGAACAGGACCTTCAAGTCTTAATATTTCTTCAACGAGTACGGGTAGGTATTTCTTGGGGTCGCTCTTTAGGAGATTCCATTGGTCAGGCTGTTGAATCAGTAGCATTACGCCAGCAGAGATAGCATTCGTACTTGTCTCTGAACCTCCGACAAAGGTATCTGCCATCATCTCGGCGTGGAGTTCTTCGTCCGTTAAGGTTCGCCCCCATTCGGGGATTTTCGTATTCACAAGGTCGCTCAAAAGGCTACCGTCTGGTGTTTCTCGCAATCGATCGAATATGGGTTGAAAGTAGTGCTGTGCTTCGATTTCCATCTCAGTTGACCAGATTGCTTCCTCTTCGGTTTGCATCATTCCCAAACGCTGAACCCATGCGTCTGTCCATGCTTTAATTTTCCAAATATCTTCTTCAGGAACTCCTACTTGATGCCCTATCACAATAAGAGGAAGCGGAATTGCGAAATCATGTACCCAATCACATCTTTCATTATTGATGAAACCGTCGAACAAACGATTAGCGAGATCCTCAACAAACGGATCCATTTCTTTGATTTTCTGTGGGCGAAATGCATGGGCAAACAACTTTCGCATTTCTTTGTGTTCTGGGTCATCCCTTCCAGCTAATGTAGGAGCAGGGATCCACCCCTTCTCTCTATATAGTTCTCGCAACATGGTGGATCGCCTATCAGTCTTTGTCTTATCGCGCTGATTTCGAAATGACTTGGTGTCCTTTAAAACTTCTTGTACGTCTTCGTAGCGAGTGATAATAAACATTCCTGATTTCGGGTCCTGCCAGACTGGAGCGTTATCTTGAAGGATTTTATATGCACCGTAGGGGCACTCAGATATATCAGGGTCGAAGAAATCCACATCTCTTTTATCGAAACTACTCATACTACGTTTCTTTGATCATATCTTTGACTGCTATTGAATTTTTAGCAGTTGTGAAGCGGTCAGCGTGGGTTAGCGTTGCTAGTTCTGCCGCAGTAGTCACCCAGTCATCATCCACTCTGATACCAGAACAGTCGGCAGCGATATTAAGGCTTTTGAAAATAGAAACGGTGATTGCTGCGTCGACCATCCCTTGAGTTCCGACTTCTTCACCTAGCTGTTTACGGACTTCAGAAAGGTTTGATGTTTGCCGATTTGCCGATTCAGTAAATGCAATAAGTGATTCAGCATGCGGTACGCCAGATAGGGCTCCCGAACCGTTTATTGCATTACTTAGATCTAAATTTGAATTAATTGCTTCGCTACTCGAACTGAGAAACATTGTGTGGGCACTCGTTCAATAAAAACATTCATTTATTGAGGAGGTTCTTGCCGCAACGAGTTCAATTTGTTGACGCGATAAGCTTCTATGTTCCCAAACCATTTCGCCAAAATTAGTTCCGGAATACATAGACCTCACAAGCAGCATTCGCCTCGCATTGTCAGCTTGAGAGAGACTTAATGATACGGCAACATGAGGTAAACCCTCTGGTGAAAAGGTCGGCAGGAATGCGACATCATTAACTAAGTCTTCAGGTCTTTCCTTTGTCGGATCGCCGTCATGGGCAGTTGGTAGCTTTTCTCTGGGGTTGCCGAGAATATCTGCAAGGGTAAAAATGGGGACTACTTGTGTGACGATTGCAGCAAGTTCCGCATAGCGATCCTCACCTAGTACTTCCACGATGCTGTCATAAGTATCTCTATCTATGGTGGAAGACTCATATGCAATTTTCCGAACAACCGCCCTTACATAAGGACTTAGACTCTCCGCTTCTTGGTGAGAGTATCCAGATAAATCATTAACTCTTTCGACTAGTTTTGGTTGTCTGGAGTTTCGCACCTCTTTAGCAATTTCAATTCTTTGCTGACCTGTCCACCACGCACCAGGTTTTCCTAGGTTCTGCCACACAATTTCAAAGCTTTGTATAACCTCATCGGGCACTATTGTCTTCAAAGGTATGAATGGCCCCATCTCGATAATTTAAACCTTGGGCTCTTTTGGGAGTCCAAGTACCATCTCGCCTAGAATATTTCTTTGAATCTGGGAGGTGCCAGCATAAATTGTTCCTGCTCGTGCGTTATAGAAGGCTCCTATCCATGATCCACTTTGGTTTGGAGAACCTGGATTGTCGGCATGAAAGGAGGTTGAAGCTTTAGCACCCGAAAGAACCATGGACTCGTTACCTAAAATGTCTAGGGCTAATTCAGTTATTCGTTTATGATATTCAGACCAATAAAGCTTAAACATGCTTTCTTGAGGACCTGGCTGCTTTCCACCCAAGAAACCAGTGAGAGTTCTCATACCGAGCAGTCGCATTATTTCGACTTCGATATATGATTGCGCCAGTCTTTGACGAAATGCAGGTGTGGTGTGCTTATCCTTTGCAACTGCTAATTCAATTAATTTATCCATTTCATTTCTGAACATAATTGGCATTGTCGCAGCACTTTCACCTCTTTCATAACCCAATAAAGTCATCGCAACTGCCCAACCACCATTAACTTCGCCGACAACATTCTCTTTGCTGGTTCGAGCGTTAGTGAAGAAAGTTTCATTAAAATCCGATTCGCCTGACAACATTTCAATAGGGCGCATCTCAATGCCTTCTTGGTCAACGGGGCATAACAAAAATGAGATGCCCCGATGTTTGGGAGCTTCTTTGTCTGTTCTACAGAGTACGAATATCCAGTTGGCGAATTGCCCCGCGGACGTCCAAATCTTCTGTCCTTCTATTACCCATTCATCTCCATCAAGCGTAGCTGAGCATCCAAGTCCCCCCAGATCAGAGCCTGCATCAGGTTCTGAGTATCCTTGACACCAGACATGTTCACCGGAAATGATTTTGGGAAGAAAGGACGATTTTTGTTCTTCAGTGCCCCAATGCAAAATCGTGTTTCCAACCATCTGTATGCTGAACGCATCATTTGAGCCGCCAGAGGGAACTCCAGCTTTCATGAATTCTTCTGCAAGAATCACCTGCTCAAGTTCGCTTAATCCACCGCCACCAACTTCTTTAGGCCATGAAGGGGCAAGGTATCCATTTTCAGCTAACAACGGGCGCCATATACTGTTGGCAAATTCATAGGCTTCTTCAGGATTTAGCGATCCTATTCCTTCCCAATTGGAGGGTAGGTTTGCCTGTAGAAAATTTTGAACCGTAGCTCTAAATTTTTCCGCTTCTTCTGAATAGGTTGGTAACAAAGTTCCTCAATTCCTAGGGAGTTTGTAGCTGTTTATCCAACTACACCGTTCTCCTTTAGTTCTAAAATAAGCTCTTCTGAGTAGCCTAACGCCTGAAGGGTCTCTTCATTGTGTTGACCTCGATGCGCCGCACTGTATTTGGGATCTACTGTAGTAACTGAAAATCGCGCTGCTGGCTTAGGTTGGCGAACAATTCCTGCATCAGGGTGTTCCCATTCAACCAAAGTTCCGTTGTGCAGAACTTGCGGGTCGACAATAGCTTCTTCACCTGTAAGTACGGGTCCACTTGGCACATCAGCTTCTATTAAAGCCTCTATCGCTTCTTCACAGGTCATTCCTAAAAATGCGCCTGCTAACATTTCACCAAGTAAGACAAAGTTTTCAGGATTAGCTGCGAGAGCAGCCATGGAAGAGAACCTTTCGTCCTCACCCCATTCCGGATGACCAACCGCAGCGCATACTCCTGCTCTCTGTTTATCAGATGCCGCGAAATACACTATTTTTCCATCACTGCACTCTGTTAAGTTATAAACACTGGATAACAAAATTCCACCGTTTGCGTCATCATCTACCATTGTCAGATCCATCATTCCATCCGGCCAGAAGAAGTACATACAGGCGTCAACCATTGGAATTTCAACGTGTTGCCCTGCGCCAGTTCTCTCTCGAGCCAATAATGCAGCAGTAGTCGCTTGCGCTACTGTCAGAGCTGTCGATTTGTCGGCATAAAGATTTCTTACCAAGTCGGGGAAAGGTATTTGGGGGTTCAATTGGCGACTGATCACTCCACAAATTCCCTGGATCACAGGGTCAAGCACTGGTCGACTAGAATATGGTCCAGTTGGTCCAAATCCACTGATAGAAACGTAAATCAGATTTGGATTTATTGTAGATAATTCCTCGTAGCCCAATCCCATTCTTTCAATTGCGCCGGGTCGGAAGTTTTGAACGAAAACATCAGCAGCTTTAGCCAGTTCCCTAATAATTTCAACGCCTTCTTCTTTGGATAAGTCAAGGGATAAAGAATTCTTTCCCCTATTGTTATTCATATAAAAAGCGCCTATCCCGCCTTTGTCAAAAGAAGGTAATCTTGTCATATCACCGAGTCCATCAACGGGTTCCACCTTCAATACTTCTGCTCCTTGGTCGGCAAGAAGCATCGTTGCTAGTGGCCCAGATACGACTTGCGTTAAATCCAAGATCTTAAAACCGTCTAATGGTCCAGTCATAAATCTCCTTAGTAGTTGGTATGAGGCTATTCCCTCACTATATTCTGACAAAATCTATCGACATAATTTTCTTGTCTTTCGTCTCTAGCAATGACAGATATCTCGCTTCAAGATTTTTTTATCAAGATGACCAGAGTGAGTCATTAGTCTCTTACTTGCCAGAAACAAAGGCTTTCATTTACGCTCTTTCGACCGTTTGATCTGGTAGGCGGTGTTCGCCATCACCGAACCCTGAGGGGGCCTGCTTGTTTGGAAGTGATAACCCTATGAATATCCCAGCTATCACAATTAAAGAAAGAAATACTCCAGAGGTAAGCATAACGAGGACTGGCGCCGGACATGTTCCTGCAATTGCCCATCCGCTACCAAAGATTACCCCGCCCTTTAGATGATTTACTTTTACATCTGACCGCTGAAGAGCAATCGTACCCCCAAACCTTGTTTTGGTATTTCGGCTCTCCAAAATGCCGAGACCAATAGTCGCGATGACAATCGCAGAACCCATGAATCCGAATACGTAAAATTCGTTTAGCTTCAACATGTTGTGTATTGTGTCGTATTCATGAAGGGACCCAGCGGCTAAGACCCCCCCAAACATTGCTCCGAAGGCGAGACCGATAATATTTTTCCTGAAGCCATTCATAGTTTCCCACCAGAAATTAATTGAAGAAGTCCTGTTGTGATTATTGCTGAAGTCATAAAGGTAGCTGTTGCAGCAATGGAGGATTTTGATCGTTGAGCAGTTCCGCAAATTCCATGACCAGAAGTGCAACCTCCCCCTAGTTTGGCACCGTATCCGATCAATATTCCGCCTATAAGTATCGAAGGTGCCATAACCCAAATAGGCGCAGCATTCCTGAAGGAGTCAAACCCGATTCTTAAACCTTTTGAGTCTTGAAGAAATTGGGTCACGACACACCCTCCCAATGCAAGCCCCACAAAGTACCAGACTCTCCATGTAGCTCTGTCGCCTGCTTTGCGAACGTGATTCATTGTATGGATATACGCACCGCTCGCTCCTAATGGCTGATTCATCATCAAGAAAAAACATACTGTAATCACTCCAAGTATGGGACCGAGAATATACCAGTCAGTCTGTTGAGGTAACATAGCTCCAAGGAGCATTTTGTCCGGCATAAAAAACACGCTATTTGTAATGTGGGAGTTCGGCAACAATTAGACTAAAATTCGACGGGGTGTAGATATGACAGATCTTCAAGAAAAAATAACTACCAAAGTTGGAATCCCCCGTGCTAAAGCACCAGAACCTACTTTGGGTACAGACCCTATAATTTTTGGAGACCGCTACTACTCTCAAGAATTTGCATCAAATGAGTGGGACCGTATGTGGACTCGAGTTTGGCAGATCGCTGGACGTGTTGACCAAATTCCAACAGCTGGGGATTACATCAACTACGAGATCATGCACGAATCTATAATCTGCGTGCGAGGTGAAGATTCACGTATTCGGGCCTTTTACAATGCATGCCAACATAGGGGAAACCAACTTGTCACTGCTGAAGTTGGTTCTCTTGCAAGTGGCGAATTCCAATGTGCCTACCATGGCTGGAGATTCAGCACCTCAGGCGAATGCACGTGGGCGTATTGTGAAGATGACTTTCCTCAAGGGTCGCCATGTGGAAAAGCGAACCTTGTAGAAATCCCTTGTGATATTTGGGCGGGTTTCATCTGGTTCAATATGGACCCTGAATGTATTTCGCTTAGGGATTCATTAGAGCCTGTTGCTTCCCATCTAGACACTTACCGTATGGAAGATATGAAAAGAACCCACTGGGTGACAATAGAGGGACAATGGAATTGGAAATGCGTGCAGGATAACTTCAACGAAAGCTACCACCTTCCCTTCGTACATCCACAGACTGTGGCTACTATGAACGAACATCACACGGGTTGCCAGTTTGACTTATACCCTTCTGGGCATTGTCGCATGCTAATGCCTGGTGGTGGTCCGGGGCCACACTTTAGGGGGTCAGCTGAAAAGACGTTTAAGGGACTACAACAAACTTTTGACTTCTGGGAATTTGACCCCGAGCCATTTAGGGATGATCTACCTGGCCTTCGTGTAGCGCTACAGGAGAGGAAACGTGAGCTCTCAGAGTCAAAAGGGTATGACTTTACCCAATACTCGGATGAACAATTAACTGATCACTACCACTACACCGTTTTCCCGAATATCTCATTCAGCATGAAGCCTGATGGTTGTATATTCCTACGGTCTGCTCCACATCCTACCGATCCAAATAAATGCTTATTTGATATGTGGTACTTAACCATGTTCCCTGAAGGAGCGAAAGAATACTATTCGAATTCAATGCGTGATTGGGTGTCCATAGACCATCAAGTTGAGCACGTAACTGGCATAGCCGGTGAAGTTAGTTGTGGCCCGGGCATTGATCAGGATGTTGCTATATGGTCTACTCAACACAAAGGTTTGCGCTCACGTGGTTACAGAGGAGAATACCTTCCTGCGCAGGAGAGAAGAATACGGTATTTTCATGAGACTCTTGACCGATACCTTGCCATGGACCCTGCATGAGCGATGATAACTCTCACGAGTTGGGAAATCTCGATGATTTAGAAGAGGGCGGAATGCGGGTCTTCGAAGACATCGGCGATTACGGAATCGTTGTCTGTCGTGTCAACGGGGAGTTATACGCTTTGGAGGATAATTGTAGCCATGCCGACACTCCTCTCAGTGAAGGACGTTTACGATCCCATAACCTCACATGCCCATTACATGGAACATCATTTGACGTGCGAACCGGAGAACACAGTGGACCGCCGGCATATGAAGGGGTTCCGTGTTTTAAGGTAGAGGTTGATAATGGAGTTGCCGTAGCTTTGCCGCTAGATAATAAATCAAAAAACGACGACGGCTTTGGGGGCATCGGCGGAATGTTCCAAACACGCTAGGGCGATACAATATGAGGACTATAGACAATCCAGTAGCAATTGTTACAGGCGCAGCACAAGGACTTGGTAAATCAATTGCTAAACGATTAGTAGATGAGGGTTGTAAAGTTTCAATAACTGACAAGAATTCGGAAGTGATTGTTACTGGAGAAGAAATAGGAGCTGAATCCTATATTGGTAATGTTGGAGAAGCTCAACATGTAAGACAGGTGGTTGATTCTGTCCTCAAAATTTACGGCAAAATTGATATTTTGATCAATAACGCCGGTGAAGTCTTTCCCACCGGACCTCAAGATGATTGGGATAGAACTGATGAGATGTTTGACAGGGTCTTTACATCTAACACAAAAGGAGCCTACTTATTTGGTCGCGCAGTAGCCGCTTGCATGATGCAAAATAATTTTGGGCATATCCTTAACGTGAGCACTGATCACGTTAAGCCCTCTCCGACTTCTGCAAGGCACCATGGACACGGAAATATGGATTTATACAACGCTAGCAAATGGGCTTTGAACGGATTTACATTTGATTGGGCAAAGTCGCTTGCAAAGTACAATATTCGTGTAAACAACTTGTGTGTGGGGGCTACTGACACTGAGATGCTCAGAAAATGGAGTGGCTCAAACCCAGACCCTGAGTGGGTAAAGAGTTGGATGAAGCCCGAAGACGTAGCCGAAGTCGTTATTAGCCTTATTGAAGAGGGTTCTGATGGAAGAACAGGAGATAACGTAGGACTCTACGCTGGTTTTGATTGCACTCTTCCACCAGCTGAAATATAAGGGGTAATAGGGAGCCTTATAGTTCTACCTTCAAATCCCAGCAGGTGTGGATATCGCCAAGATTGAGGGCAGTTAGCTTTGGGTTTGTACCCTCTTGTAGCTTCAAGTCTGGATAGGAATTTAGAAGGAGTTCCGATGCAGTTACAGCGCAGTCACGAACGATCGCATACATTGACCTAGCTCGCTCCTTTGGGACAGCAGGGTGGATAGAAGGCCTGCCAAGAGAGAACGCTATTCCTGAGGGCAACCCATCTGCCCTGTATTGACCTCTTGGTTCTCGCTGGCAGAGATCTTTTCTCCCGATAACAAATTTATTTGGCTCATCGAATTGCCTTGGGTCCCGATTTGCTGCTCCAGCGGAACACATTAATAATCCGCCTTGAGGGATTAAGCGACCAAAGCGCTCAATTTCATATTTTGCAAACCGTTCGGCTGATAAAACAGGTGGGCTAAACCTAAGAGTTTCTAACCATGCAAACTTAAGCATCCGTCGATCATCTAATATTTTTTTCATCTCGCTTGGATTAGCCATCAAATTAAACCACAGGTTTGATAGCCCGCCTATAAGCGTGTCTTGATCAATATCGAGAAAGGTCAGAATCACATCCTGTGCTGTCACATCGCGGTTGAAATGTGCACTTTGGAGGATGCTAGTTATCAGATCGTTCTGTGGTTCGAGTCGTCGAGCTGCGCAAATCTCACCAACCATAGTTTCCATTTCTTGTATAGCTGATATTCCACGTTGTTTATGGCTGGGATTCCACCCATTTACAAGTCTGGATTTCCAATAGAGAGCCATGAATTGCTCCAGATTCTCTTCTTGAATACCGATTACTTTCCCAAACAGTCGGAGAGGAACTTGAGTACAGAATTCCGTTGCTAGGTTGATTTCTTTCTTATCAAACGAAGTTAGAACCTCATCCACTACATCGCGTATGTGATTATCAACTAGGTTTTCATATTTCTGCTGGACTTCTTTTCCTTGCCAAAGACTCTCAGAGTCGCTCTTCATTAAATTGTGCCAACTCTTAGGACGGGTCTCGAAATTCCTGTCATCAGTGAATACAGATGTAACGTCATCATAACGAGTTATCCAAAATCGATTATTTAACCAATCCCGATAGCAAGGATAATTCTCACGCAGGATCTCAAGAAGAGGGTAAGGGTCCTCAAGGTATCCATTTGAAATCAGTTGACGAGGTTTAATAAGGTTAGTTGTCTCACCAACTCTTTCACGCTGGTATACCTCATAAGTTCGGTAACCTGGAGCTGCTGCTGGTTCCTCGGTATGGTCGTATTCCTCTGAAAGGTCCATATCAGTTCGTGGGGATTTCAAAATCAAGCCATAATTCTCGTATTGAGCCAAGCCCTACAGGGGCAAGGGAGACACCATCTATGTCCTTGGGCATTAGCTCTTTATTGATCCGAACATTTCTAAATGCGGCTTCGAGGATTTGCGAACCTATAACGGTTTCTTGGTGAGATATCCAGGCTCCAGGACATAAGTGTGGGCCAACTCCAAATGCCATATGACTGCACTTGCCTTCTTTATTATGACCTGACCGCAAAATTTTTCCCGAATAAAGATCGTCGCGAAAGATATTGAATTCTTCGGGATTCGAAAATATCCTCTCATCATGATTTGCTGATACATCGACCATATGGATTAGAGATCCGGATGGGATTGTGACTCCATGCATTACTATCTCATTAGTGTTGTGCCTTGGTTGGCCACCAATTGAGGTTGAATGCCTGAGCATTTCATGAAAAGCGGTATCCCAAAGTTCCTCGTTTCTTTGAACTGCTTCATACTGGTCTTGGTGCTGGAGCAACAAATACCACAGATTCATTATTGCTCCTCGAGTAGTTTCGCCACCTCCACCCACTACCAAAGCTATAAATGAAGTTATTTCTTCTGTAGACATGACATCGCCGTCAATTTCAGAATTGCACAGCTCTGAAATGATATCCATGCATATCTCTTCACCTGACTCGTCTTCCAAGTAAGTAGGGTTGCCTCTCTTTTCATTGACAAGATCCTCTACATAATTTTCTAGGTCTTGCCGAGCCTCAAGTCCTTCGTGATGTGTCTCTGAGCCACCTAACCCAGACATCATCGCATCATACCACCAGGTAAATTGCTGCCTTGCATCTTGCGGTATCCCAAGCACCTCTGCAACAACACTGATAGGAAACTCGTTCGCAAAGGCTTTTCCTAATTCCAGCGTCGCTATCCCCCTCTCATTGTCGATAATGACATCTTTAGGATTATCTTGTGACCACCATTCTTGAATTAATTCTTGAGCGATTGCCTCAAGAGCGTGCAGTCTCTTAGTAAGTGCCGCCCCAACTAAATGACGACCGTATATGTTTCTCCGTCTGCGGTGTTCTATTCCACTCAACTCAAGTTGCGTATTACCCAATACTCCACTTGATGATCCTTTAGGAATAGTATTAAAGCCTAATTCATCAAAATAACAATTTGTTATGTCCTCATATCGAGTAACGAAATAGCAATTATGTAGTTCGTCGTGAAAAACCGGATAATGATCCCTCATTATTTTGTAATAGGGATACGGGTTACGCCCAAACTCTCCACTGTCAAATATACGTGGATCAATGAGTGGCACCCCATTCTCGTCGAACCCCATGTCGACTGCTTCCCCGACTGGCATAAGTGGGAATTTTCTTTGAGCTGCCTCATGGTTCTCTTCGAAATTCAAGATTTCTTTCATTGCGTTATTTATTGATTTTCTAGCCATAGCGTCCTCAGGTTAGTAGGTGAACTCTCTCTGCTCCATCTTCATTCAAAAATCAAGGAACAATTCCATCTTCTTTCAAAATGTTCCTAAAAGACTTTTCAATACCTAATTCAGTCAATATCTCATCAGCATGCTCATTCAACATCGGTGCATTAGCTAGGTTACTAAGCTTAGTTTTGCTAAATAATGTTGAGTGTCTAGGCGTTCGAACTTTTCCTGCAGTGGGGTGCTCCCACTGATAGAACGTCTGATTATGACGTATTTGGGGATTATCGTAAGTCTCTGCTATCTCCGTTACTTCACCGCATGGGACGGAGTGTTCATGTAAATTCTCAGCTATCTGATGCGTCTCAAACTCTCTGAAAGCATCAGCTATCAGGGCTCCCAAAACCTCATTGTTATTTCCAGTGTGACGTGCTTCGCGTGTAGCAAATCTTGGATCGGTAAACCACTCTGGGTGCCCAAGGGATTGATAGAGACCGTTAATTTGGCTATCAGTAACTGCAAAGTACACGATGTGGCCATTTTTAGTTTCAGTCATGTTCATGAGTCGACTGAGATGAGTGCCTGGTTCAACATCTTCGTCAAGCAAAGTCTCAGCCATTCCTCCATCGGGCCAAAGGAAAGATATAGCTACGTCGACCATAGCTATCTTCAGCTCTTGACCTCCGCTACCTTTCTCTCTGGCAAAAAGCGCTGCTGCTACAGATAAAGCGATTTCCCAGGCAACTGCTTTATCGATGATTGCTGTTCTCATCAGGTCAGGGAATGGGATTTCAGGGTTAACCTGCAAACTCACATACCCACATTGTGCTTGAAGAACTGGGTCATATACGGCTCGTCCAGAATACGGGCCGTCTTGTCCGTAACCGGAAAGTGAAACATAAATAGCAGAGGGATTAATTTTACTAATTGACTCATAGTCAAGTCCAAGGTCTTCTATTTTGCCCGGTCTCATGGACTGCACAACAACATCAGCATTCTGAATAAGATTTAAGGCGACTTCTTGTCCTTTTGGTTCTTTCAAATTGATCTGTATGGAACGCTTGCCTCGATTACAGTTTAGAACTGCGCTGTTCATGCCCCCTTTAGAAAATCCGGAACTTCGCGTAATATCCCCGATTCCGGGATACTCAACTTTAATGACGTCAGCTCCAAGCTCAGCTAACAACATCGTTCCTACCGGTCCAGCAACAACTTGCGTGAAATCAACGATTTTAATTCCCTCTAACGGACCCATAAATTACCTCAGTGCTTGATAGACGACGGCTTTGAGTTCTCTACGAATGGGATAAAAGCTTGATGGCATAAATTGTGTCATGAACACACAAGTCAGTTCTTCCTTCGGGTCAACCCAGAATCTTGTGCTTGCTGCCCCACCCCACGCAAATTGCCCCTGTGACCCTAAGGCTGCATTAGCTATTGGGTCTTGCAGAACTGAAAACCCTAGACCAAATCCCATTCCCTCCATGGCTGTTTCCGAAAAGGTTGATTGTCCAAAGTCATTTAACGTTGTTTGGTTTGGTAAGTGATTTGATGTCATGAACTCGAGTGTTTTACGCCCAATGACCCGCTTCCCTTCAAGTTCTCCACCATTCAATAGCATGGTAATGAACCTTTGGTAGTCATTTGTAGTTGACACAAGCCCACCACCTCCGGATAAGAAGGTTGGTTTTGTGAGATAATGACTTGTTTCCCAATTATCGATTCTTGTTAACGGATTTTCCTTGGTGAATGCATAGTTCGAAGTGAAGCGCTCTATATTCTCATCACTGACCTGAAACGCAGTATCTATCATTTCTAACGGTGAAGTTATGTACTGTGAAATGTAATCATCAAGAGGTATTTCGCTTATAACTTCTACGAGACGTCCACAAACATCAGTTGACATTGAGTAATTCCAACTCGTTCCGGGGTCAAACAAAAGAGGCATTTCTGAAAGCCGCGCAACTGTTTCCTTTAAGTCAGGTTGCTCATCATTGTTCAGGCGCATCGCTATGCTGCCCAGATTTGAACTCCTGTACATTTTGTCCAAATTGTTTGAGAAGTGAAAGGCATATGTCAGTCCAGATGTGTGCATTAACATATCGCGCATGGTTAGCGGAGTCTGTGCAGGGCGCAGAACAGGATTCAAGTATGAACCTCCGACTAATACCTGAGGATCAGAGAATTCAGGCAGAAATTTATCTACCTTGTCTTCGAGAAGAAAGAGTCCTTGCTCGTAAAGTTGCATTAAGGCAATAGAGGTAAGTGGTTTCGTCATTGAATAAATACGAAAGATCGCATTCTCATGTATGGCGCGACCTGTCTCAATATCTGCTTTTCCAACGGTATGCCGTAGAACAACTTCGCCACGGTGACTTATTTGAACTTGAGCACAAGGAAATTTATTATCACTGACGTAACGGTCGCACAGTTCGACCACACGGTTTAATCTTTTGCCATCAAATCCAGTACTCATTTCCCTCCATTAAAAGCCTTTTATACGGCTAAAGTCTAGACTGACATAATTCATTCCTTAAAATAGCGAGTTTATTAATATGACGTCAGATGTTCAGCACCAGCCAAAGAAGGCGGATTTCATCAGAGATTCGGTCAAAGCTGATATATCTTCGGAAAGGCACTACGGCAGAGTTCAGACCAGATTTCCTCCTGAGCCTAACGGCTACTTACATGTAGGGCACGCAAAATCAATATGTCTTAATTTTGGGATTGCTGAAGAGTTTGGCGGATTTTGTAACTTGCGTTTTGATGACACAAATCCGGAGACTGAAAGTGTTGAGTTCGTTAATTCAATTCGTCATGATATTGAGTGGCTTCTTGGCAAGGCGCTATCTACCGAACCACTATTTGCTTCTGATTATTTTGAAAATATGTTTGAGTGGGCAGTCAAGTTGATCGAAAGAGGCAAAGCATACGTAGATGACCAAGATGCCGCCACGATTTCTGAGCTAAGGGGTTCTTACACGCAAGCTGGTGTGGATAGTCCTTTTCGAGAAAGGAGCCCTGAGGAGAATCTAGAGTTATTTCTAAAAATGAAAGACGGCGAATTTACTGAGGGTAGTTGTGTCCTAAGAGCCAAGATAGCGATGGATCATGAAAATATGAATATGCGTGACCCTGTTCTATACCGGATCAGGAAGAAGTCTCACTTCCGCACCGGCAGCAAATGGGCTATTTACCCCACCTATGATTGGGCACATGGTCAGTCAGATGCTTTAGAGAAGGTAACGCATTCCCTCTGCACGCTTGAATTTGAATCTCATAGATTGCTATACGATTGGTTTCTGGAGCAACTTGAAGTGCCAATTGACCAACGTCCTTACCAAACTGAATTTGCTCGCCTAAATTTCACCCATACTGTCTTATCGAAGCGACTTTTAAAGAAGCTTGTTGAGGATAGCGTGGTTGAAGGTTGGGATGATCCGCGAATGCCAACAATTTCTGGTTTGAGAAGAAGAGGCTACCCATCAAAATCTATACGGGACTTTTGTCAGCATATTGGAATAGCGAAAACTAACAGCACTCATGAAATTGAACTTTTAGAGTCATTTGTTCGAACTGAACTCAACCAATCGTCGCAAAGGAGAATGGCGGTGATCGACCCTGTAAGGCTAACGATCACGAACTGGCCGGAAGGAAAGATTGAATATAGGACTGCAATTAATAATCCAGAAGACGAGAGTGCGGGAACAAGAGAGGTGCCTTTCTCTGGACGCCTTTTCATAGAGCGCGAGGACTTCATGGAAGATCCACCAGCGAAATTTTTCCGCTTGTCACCAGGCAGAGAGGTTCGACTCCGGTACGGGTATTTCGTAACATGCACAGACATCGTAAAAGATAACTCTGGAAAAGTCGTAGAGATTCTTTGCACATACGATCCGGAAACGAGTGGTGGAAAGGCTCCTGACGGGCGAAAGGTCAAGGCGACAATACATTGGGTTGAGCAGACTAATTGCCTTCGTGGGTCGGTAGCTACATATGATCGCCTATTCTCCTCGGAGAGACCTGATTTGCTTGACGACCCTTTTGAAGACTTGAATAAAGAATCCTTAGAAATTCTTGAATCTGCTGTTTTTGAGCCAGCAGTAGCTGATATACCAAGCGGTGAGGTAGTTCAATTTGAACGACTCGGGTACTTCTGCCGTGACGAATCCCAATTAAGTCTTTTCCATCGCACTGTCGGACTTCGAGATGAATGGGCTAACATCCAGAAACGCAACAAATCTAAATAGCAGCTCGTTCTTCTGGGGTTCGCACCCTTCCATCTCCATGGTTGAATAGAACATCGTTGTAGCCTTTGCCCCTAGGCAGAGCATGTATGTACTCAGATTTATGGAAACTTACGTAAACAGTTCGTCGGCACTTACCTGATTTGGTTGGCGGTGGCGCTACATGCAATGCATGCCCGTAGTGGATAGTTACATCTCCTGGGCTCGCAGAGATTGGAACAGCTTTATTACTCTCCGCAGCTACGTCTAGACCACCAGAGAATCGATGCGACCCCGGCAGGAACATCAGTTGTCCTGACTCCTCGTTAGCCTCATCGAGTTGAACCCCAATGTTTAGGCCAGGACAAATGAGAGGGTGGCCTCCCATTCCGCAATCACGATGCCATGGAAGGTCAGATAGTCCATGCTCTATTTCGGGCACTTTCATTACAACAGAGACACCGTCGCCGTGATCTGGTGTGGGGATAAGTTTCTCTTCTGCAAGACTTGCGAGATTTAGCAAACGTTCATCGTTTGGCAACTGTGAAAACTGATCTGAACCTATATTGAGGTATGTAACTCTACAGCAATGTTCATCCCCACTTTTATCTGTTGCCCACCACGATCTCTTATCTTCCACGGACGCTGCTGACTTCCGTTCCTCAACTTCATTTGACATAAGTTCTATCTCATTATCGCTGAAGACGTTCTTTACCAGAATAAATCCCAGATTGTATAATGAATCCCGCATTTCTCTTCGATCAGAACCGTAGTCAAATACGTGAGATTCTTCGCTAGGTATATCATCATCAGAAAAGATTGGACGACTGTTATAAAGAGCTTGAAGAGGCGCTTCCCATGCAGCTACGTGGTTAAATTGACCTGAAATAAGAGAAATTTTATTTTGTAAGATCAAACCCATCATTGACCAAGATTCGTTTGCAAGATTTTCCCACGTTTCTCTATCAGTTCGTAAGATTACCTTCGCTTGATCAGCATTTTTGTCCAGCTCTATTCCTTCATTAGTAGAAGAGAGCCTGAATGCCTGTTCTTCACCTAATTTCACACCAAGAGACCGCCCAATCCCAACAGAACGAGCCGCTTGCTGGCCAAGTGTGCCTCCGCCAACTTCGTTAAGTACAAGTTCGTGAAGTTCTGTGATACTGCGATGGGGAAAGAACGTGTCATCAAGTTGCATACTCTACAAGTGTACTCTCGTTAAGCTACCTGAGAAATTCTTCCATTGTGGTTTAATCTTTTACAACCATTCAGACTTGAGGTGATCCGGTATTGGTCGCACTCTAGGGTACCAAGGCGAACGTAGAGGGTCACCTTCTTTTAGGGATAGAGAGAGCCCCGGTGTCAGAGGAACGGTTGGTTTGGTTTCTGGCCTGGTTGCATAACAGATATCGTCACCATAAATTCGAATTGTAATAGCTCTTCTTCTGCCTGAGGATGAGGTAGGACCACCTCCATGAAGCACGCTTGGGTGAGCAATAATGATATCCCCTGGCGTTATCTCCCATGACCGTATGTCATAGTCATCTCGGCATTTTTCAATATCTGGTAGTGGCGGGTAAGAAGCATCGTAGTGAGGAAGGGTTGGGTCTTCTGAAACTTTTGATGGATTGAAACCGTCGTAAATCAACCCTCTTTGTGAGCCCGCCACATATTCTAAGCATTCTGCTTTAGTTAAGACATCTAGTGAGATCCAAGCCGACGCTATCTGGTTTCCTTGTATAGGCCAGTAAGGGGTGTCTTGGTGCCAAGGAGTTCGGGCGGCATTACCCTTCTCTTTAATAAAGAATTCATCTGAATACAGCCACAAATTCTCAGATTCGATAAGTTTTCCGATTAAGTCCGCTACCGGGGAGTCGTACACTAGCCTTCTGATCTCTGGAATGACTTCAAAATTACGTATCGTCTCAATAAACTCGCCTTCTTCACCTTCAAAGAAGAGATGCTTTTCTTGACTACTATTGTTGAGTACCCGTTGCAGACCCAATTCCAGCAACAGGAGCCATTGAGGGTCAAGTACGTTCTCCAACATGACAACTCCATCATGTTTAAATGCTGCTTTGACGTCATCTGTGATAACAGCAAGTGGGTCGTCCAAAACCGTTCTCTGCGGTGCTTCTAAATTAGAAGCTCTAATTCTTGCCTCTTTGTTTTCCATGGCTATGACTGACGAAAATTTTGCATTAGGTCACCAGGTAAAGGTTCATCAAAAAATAACCTATCCTGAAATTTCCTCATCCCAGAAAGCCACTTCTCAGGGTTTTTAGCTTTGAATTCTGTGTAGCCTTGCACTTGATCGTGAGGAAGAATCATAAAACGCTCCTCTTTAATAGCCGCCATGCATATTTGAGCCACATCCTTTGGGTCTACGATCCCGTCCGAACTCGCTACACCCCCTTCTTCCCACTCTGGTTCATCACCTTCTTTGTTATCAGGACTGTTTGCTAAGATATCCGTTCTAACAGCTTGAGGACACAATACTGATACTCTAATTCCTTGGTGAAAATGAGTAATGGAGATCCATTCAGCTAATGAAACTGCTGCACTTTTAGTAATTGAGTAAGAAAGGGAGCCTATTTGAGTAAGCAACCCAGCTGCAGAGGCAGTATTTAAAAGGTAACCACCACCATTAGCTATCATTTGTGGCAAGACAGCCCGAGCCGCATAAATATGAGCCATTACATGGACTTCCCACATCTTTTGGATACGCTCGTTCGCATCTTCTAAACCTGCCGATGTAACAAATCCAGCATTAGAGCAGAACAAATCTATCGGGCCGTGATCATGCTCAATCGCGGCTACCATGTTTTGGATTTGGTTTTCATCAGAAACATCAACCTCATGAGATATACCGTTAACCTTTTCAGCTACTTTGATAGCATTCTCGCCATTCTTATCAGCAACGATAACTACGCGAGCGTTCCTGCTAGCTGCTACTTCAGCAAGAGCAGCCCCAATACCTGCTCCGGCCCCAGTAACTACTACTACTTTCCCCTCAATTTCCATAGATCTCTTCTTTCTATAGGGATGTTCTTTAACGGAAATACGTTTTCACGTTAATTCAAGTAAATATGACTTTTTCAAATTCTGCGAATAAAAGACATTTTTCATTTTTCTAAGTAGAATGTAAATGCTGTGGCGTTGTCACGTGGCTTTACCCGAGAGTAACGTCCGTGAATTACGTAACGGCTCGGACCTGAGGGTTCGAATAAACAAGGAGAATACGTTATCAATAAGAGTAGTTCTGACATGACTGCGCATGAATTCGAAATCATGGTGCAGCGACATCTTGATGGACTGGCGGACGATATAAGCCTGCAAAGACTTCAGACTAATCAGTCGCTGTGGATCGAAACCCTTTTCAGGTTACTTGAACAAACTGAAAAGAGCATTGCAAGTGTGCGTCGGCGGTATAGAGGGATTGAACGCAGAACTGTTTTAGATGACTTAAACTCGGAAGCTGATCGGATAGATAAAGTCTTAACAGAAATCCTCGGTCCAGCTCCCAGCCAAGAAGTCATGAACACAGATGTGGAAGAAGACACCTCTAAAGCCGAAATGCAGCTGGCCTGGAGAGATGGAAGACTCATTGCATGGCTAGGCGCTCATAAATCCCAATCATTCGGACACGAAACAATCTTGGATAACCTTGGACGCATTGGAGCGAATTCTATTGAGTGGAGTGCTTCTGACGATTTACAACTTCCGAACGAGCAATCAGCTCCCTGTGTCTCCGCACCCATTTCTTCGACGTTAGGGTGGCTTGTATCTCTTGGCAGTGATCGCCCCGATCCAGTTGGGGCAACATCAATTTGGATGGGTTTGGCTGCAGGCTTAGCTGTAAAGCTTGTCGTAGAGGGTAAAATTTTTCCAGCTTTACACGAAGTGGGGGGTACCCATAATTCTGATTCAGGTGATGCTCTATTCCATGTGCGATGGTCACCTGCTCTAATTGACTTAGATGCCCACGCAGCGCTTGTCGCTTCTACCCCAAGTGCTGTAATGCTTGCATGCGATGAGACAGACCGTCATCGTTTCGTTGGGAAAGTTTTATCAGATTTAACTGATTCAATTGTTCGCATGGCAGCAGGTCAAGTCAAACTTCCTTATGCTCCTGCCGATATCAAATCAAGAGAGGATTTTGGTGAGATGGTTGTATCGGGTCTTGACGGAATGGCCTTTCGAGGTAATTCGGATTACGGCTCAGATATCTCTAGGAGACTAAACCAATGGGCTGTTCCAGTAACAGGCATCGAGAAGCTCCGCCTCTTGGTTCGCCTCAGCCCCCCTGATGATTCAGGTGCTTGGTTAAGCGAAGTACTTGTTCCAATTGAGTCTGGCGGCCTAGAGCCTATTGAAATAACTATAAATACTGGTAGCGAAACGCGACGCAAACTAGTTAATAAGCAAATTTCACGATTGGAGCGTCTTTTCCCTGAACTATTAAGGCCTGGAGGTCGAAGACGAGGGGAAGTTCTATTATCACAATCAGAGGCTTGGGATCTAATGACCCATACTGGCGAGAGACTTACAGCGGCAGGTTTTGACATTGAAGTTCCTCCTATGTCAAAGCGAAAAGCGACTCCAATATTACGTATCACAGCCGAATCGCAAGAAACCATGGTAAGCGCTCAGCAACTTGCCGATATCAGTTGGAGTGCAGTGTTTGATGATGTAGAACTTAATGCCGATGAGATAGAGCGCCTTGCGAGCGAAGCGCGACCGCTTGTTGAATCTAAAGGCCAATGGATTGAATTAGATAAAGCTGACCTCGCAGAAGCAGCAGCGGCGCTTGCTGAGTACTCTAAAAAAAATCAAATGAGCGGAGCGGAGATGCTTCGCCATGCTTTGGGTCTCGAGGGCCACGCCCTTGGGGGTATCACGCTTGACGGTGACGGGTGGGCCGCAGATTTATTGCGAAGCGTAAAGGACTTACCAAAGAACCCCGTTACTAAACCCGAGGGATTTGTAGGTGAACTTCGCTCATACCAAGCAGATGCGCTGGCGTGGATCAATTTCCTTGACAACGCCGGTTTAGGAGGGTGTCTTGCACTTGATATGGGCTTAGGAAAGACTCCTACGACACTAGCTAACCTAGCAAACACTCCCCGCCCTGAACCTGGCCTAGTAATTGCTCCTCCAGCTGTAGTCGGAAACTGGAGAGTTGAGGCAACTAGGTTTGTGCCTAACGCTTCAGTGCTAGTTCATCACGGCCCTAACAGAGCCAAGGGAGACGAGCTGAAGAACACAGTAAATAAACATGACATTGTTATAACAACCTATGGAACTGCTGTTAGAGATATTGATCAGCTCAAAGATATTCAATGGTCAAAAGTTGTTCTTGACGAAGCACAAGCAATCAAGAATCCTGCAGCTGAGACCTCTCAACAATTACGAAAGTTAAATGCCCATTCACGAATTGCGCTAACGGGAACACCTATAGAAAATGGCTTGGGTGACCTATGGTCAATTCTCGACTGGGCAAATCCGGATCTTCTTGGTCCCCGAAATCAGTTCATTGCCCAACTTACCCCTGAGAAACGAATTGAATCAGGAAACGAGAATGCATTGAAGGCACTAAATGGAATTATGGTTTACCGGCGAACAAAATCTGAGCCTTTAATCGCAGCTGAGCTCCCAGATAGAATTGATGAACTTGATCATTGCGCTATGACTGCTGAACAGATAGGTCTATACAAAGCTGTTGTCGATAGCTTGATAGAAGAAACAGAAAAGACAAAAGCCGGATCCCCGCAGAGAAAGGGTGCGGTTCTTGCTGCAATTACTGCTTTGAAGCAAATCTGCAATCATCCATTAAATTACCAAGACGATGGGCTCGGAATTGAGGGACGGTCTGGGAAGTTAGAACGACTCTACGAGATAATGGAAACCGTGTTTGCTGCCGATGAGCGTGTACTAGTATTTACACATTTTGCAACGTGGGGTGAACGCCTTGCCACTCATCTTGCAGACCGTTATGAATTACCAATTCACTGCTACCACGGTGGTTTGAGCCGATCTGCTCGAGATCAAATGGTTGATAGTTTCCAAAAGGGGAAGGGTCGAGGCGCTATGGTTCTGTCCCTTAAAGCTGGAGGAACAGGCTTAAATTTGACCGCAGCAAATCATGTTGTCTTATACGATCGGTGGTGGAACCCTGCAGTTGAGGATCAAGCTCGAGACAGAGTATGGCGTATTGGGCAGAAAAATACTGTTATCGCTCACCGGTTAATCTGTCCTGGAACCGTTGATGAACGTGTCGAAGAAGTTGTTGCTGGGAAACGACAAATAGCCAACTTAGTTCTTCCTAAATCCAGTTCTATTGGCGATCTTGATGCTACCCAGTTGCAAGAGGCCTTAGGAATTGATGCTGAGTCTTTACTTGCGTTTGAATCGGAACAAGTAAGTGGGGATGCTTAATGAGTAGGAGAAATGCAAATAGAGTTTCGTCCGCTGCTCAGCCTATGAATACGACGGGTAGAAAAAAACGACGCAGAAACAGAAATAGAGCAGATCCAAAAAAGTTTTGGGGGAACAAAGAGGCTCTTCCGTTGCCTGTTCATGATGTTAAGGTTCCGTCCGCGACGCAAGCTGTTTTGGATTCTTTGGGGAAACCTCCCATCCCAGGACAGGAAGTCCCTTCTCTAGAGTATTTAGGTGAGATCTATGATCGTTCAGCAGGGTTAGCATTCGCTCTAGCTGCTGCAGGTGGGCTTGATAAGCCACTTCCCGAAGGCATTGACCAAGAGCTGGACCCTATCAATACTGTTAACGACGATGACCCCTATAACATTCTTCGACCTGAAGACGATATTGATGGAAATCGAATTTAATTCCTAGAACAATTTTGCTTGGACACTTATTTCGTCTCCTGCTATTTTCCCAGATTCGACAGTAATTCCTAGGAGTTCATTCAAATCTACAGCGAGTGTCATTCCCGAATTGTGACTGAGTGCGGCTATCCTCCCAACGACACTTCTCACTTTCATGTCATGATTGCCAGTTGACAGACTGATTGGGTATTTCTGGATCTTCTCCCAACATGTTTCTGTACTGTATTCATTGTCCCATGTTGTAGCTATTTCTGTAGTACCAGTTATTCCTGAAGTTGAGATACAGTCTTTCACTTTTCCCGAAATTATCTTGAGTTCCTTTTGCAGAGCGTCCCGCATTAAAGGGTTCAGTAATCCGTCTATCTTTTTTCCTATCGAAACTGCTTGCCCAATACCCAATTCCCCAGTGATTAAGTCTTCTAATACTCTCACTGTAATTCCATCAGGTGTTTCCACCACCAAGACTGCGTGAATGGCGCCTTGTTCAAGAAGGCGAGTGTTGATTCGAGTTGAAGCGCTGGTACCCACTTTTGTTGATCCATCAAAGAAGCCGGCAATGTAAAGAATATTCTCCCTTTGCATGTGCTTAAGTAGCTTTTGTGAAATTGAGCTGCGGTCTCTTTTGTGAACGCTATGAAATTGCGATGCAAAGATATTGTCTTCTCGAGTACAATTGCCGCATTTCTTTCCGCTTTTAACTGACTTCTCACACCTATTTTGTTTTCCAGCCTGAAGTAAATCACCGTAATTAACACATACTCTTTCAGATGGTGTTGGCACCTGGTAGGAGAGACTGTATCCAATCAAACTCTGAGTCGTAACCATCTCTGTATCGTGGTCATAAATTTGGATAAATGGCTGCGTGTTTTCCCACAGTACTTTCAGGTGAGTAATTCTCTTGTATGAACTATCTGAGGCCATTTTTTTCATTCTAAATACTTTAATCGGTGTACGTTAACAGTGTTCTAAAGCTATCGTTCGTATTTATGGATACTTCTCCCCCATCTCAATTTCTTGTCACTCTAGATGTTGAAGGTGTTTTGACACCAGAGATATGGATAGCTGTCGCTAATCACTTTGGCATTGATGCACTAAAGAGGACAACAAAAGATGAACCTAATTATCAGTTGCTCATGAAAGAGCGAATCAGGTTGATAAATGAGCACAATATTAGTTTGGCAGATATCCAATCTGTTATTTCATCCTTATCTCCTCTTGATGGTGCTTTGGCTTTTTTAAATGAGTTACGTTCAACTGTTTCAGTAGTCCTGCTTTCTGATACTTTTGAGGAATTTATTGGCCCCTTGATGCTTCAATTACAGAACCCTCTCGTTTTGTGTCATAGGCTTTTTGTCAATGAAGAGGGGCGCATCTCAAGCTTTGTGGAGCGAACTCCGAACCAGAAGTTCGAAGCTGTTCGTGCTTTTCAGAAGTTAAATTATCAAGTGATTGCCGCAGGCGATTCCTACAACGATTTAGCGATGATTGATGAGGCTGACGCAGGGTTTTTATTTAGAGCACCGAACCATGTTCGCGCTGAAAGGTCCGACCTTGCCTGCTTTGATGAGTACGCTGATTTGATGTCATCTATCAAGGAAATTGTTGGAAACGACTGCTAGTCCCACCTGACAGGTAGAGTTGAGAACCCTTTTAGAACGCCTGCTCTTGTTTGAGTGGGAGGTCCATTAGCACGTACTTTCGGTAATCTTCTGATTATCGTGGTTAGAGCAACTTTTCCTTCAAGGCGACTCAGTGGGGCTCCGAGACAGTAGTGCGATCCGACTCCAAATGAAGTGTGGTTGCGAAGAGCCCTAGGATCTCTATTGATGTCGAATACATCAGGATCCCTCCAAAGGTTTGGGTCTCTATTTGCAGAACCGAACATCATACAGACTTTTGAATCGGCAGGTACTGTTACTCCGTGAATGGTGGTCTCTTCTGTGTTTGTTCTGAATAAGCCATGCACTGGCGCATCAAACCGGAGACTTTCTTCGATCGCATTTGGAATTAGGTTGAGGTTTGATTTGAGGAGTTTAAATTGCGTTGGATTTTCCATGAGTCGATGAAGAACATTCCCGATCATTAGAGTTGTCGTTTCTGATCCGGCTACTAGAAGGAATTGGCAGAATCCAAGTATTTTCTTCGTTGAGAGTTCTTTGCCGTCATTGGTGACGGTAAGTAATCGAGTTAATAAGTCTTCAGGGACGTCTGCTCCGCTGCTCAAATGATCTTTTCTTTGCTCAATATGATTTGAGAAATATTCAAAGAAATCCTGATACGCCGATTTCACTTCAGATGTTGCCTCTCTTCCTCCTGAATAAGCGACTGCTTCTGCCATTGGGAGGACCCAGCTTCTGAAAAGCCTAATATCAGTTGTTGGAGTGCCAAGTAACCAACACATGACAGTTAGAGGAATTGGAGCGGCATAGTCTTTGATTATGTCGCCCGACATATTTTCCTCGAAATTATTTATAAGCTTCTCGGTTAAGGTGACGATTTCAGTTTCCATTTTTTCTATCACTGATGCTTTGAAGATTCTTGAGATGGTGACCCGTTCTTTTGTATGTTCTGGCGGGTCACTTGAAACAAGTACGCCTGTTCCTGGTTCCGAATATGCTAACCCTGGACCAAATCTTGAGGACCACATTTTCTCGTCTCGCAAAGCCGCTACTACGTCTTCTCCTCGTGACAATGTGAAATGTGCAGATGGCTCGCTTGTGTGATGAATCGGGCACTTATCTCTCAGTAATTCCATCACCTTCGTTGGATTATTTTGAAAATGATGATCATCGAAACTGAAGGGAATGTCTGAATTCATATATTCCTAGAGTGACCGTATAAGGTTTGCTGCTTGATGGATTGCTGCTTGAATGCCATTTGTTCCGGATGCATCACCGATGGTGTGAATTCTAGGCTTCGCTTCTGTTATTTGTCCTGCTAAGTAGTCACCTAGTTCTCTGTTTGGGTGGTTGTAAGAAATTAAAGCCACTGTGTTGGCTTGAAGTCTTCGCTTCCGCTCTGTGAAAGGAACTCCAATCATTACCTCATCTTGCGTTATTGCTTGAATGTAATGCCCGCCAATGAAGTCAAAATTTTGCGACATGAGTCGTTCTTTTGCTGCTTCGACTGTGGCTGGCGGGTATGGGAGCGATGCACCGAGGCTTTCGTATCTACTAACGAGTGTTACTTGCATTCCTCGATCAAGAAGTGAGTCTGCTACAGAGATCGCTTCAAATGTTCCAGTGTCGTCAAATACGACTGCGGGCCCCTCAGTAGTGACTCTTCCTCCGAAGCCGAGAACATCCCAGCTGCTGTAAACATGGTCTAACTCAAATCCTTTGAGCGGTGCGATTGGTGTTGTCAACTGAAAGCCGTCACTTCGTGGTGTTGAACCTGTCGCTAAGATGATTCGGTCAGGGTGTATCTCTGCTACTAAATCAGGATCGACTAACGAGTTTAAGGTTACGTTTATTTCAAGTCGTTCCATTTCTGATTCAAGCCATTTCGTGATTGCGCCGATATCGGAGCGATGTGGCGCACTGGCAGCAATCGTGACTTGTCCTCCAAGTCGTTTGGTTGCTTCATGTAAGTGAACATCGTGTCCTAATATTGCCGCTGTTCTAGCTGCTTCAAGTCCGGCGGGGCCACCTCCAACAATGAGGATCTTTTCGATTGATTTGGGGTTTTCGCTTGGTTCGAATGTGACTTCTGTTTCTTTTGCGGCTGCGACATTAACGACGCAACCTAGTTTTCCTGTTGACATGATTTGCCCAACGCAACCAAAATTTGATCCAATGCAGGGGCGAATCAAATCTGTGTTGCCTTGTTTTGCTTTATTGACAAGACCCGGATCGGCGATTAACGCTCTAACCATTGATACCATGTCTGCCTGATCTTCACTGACTATTGTGTTTGCTTGGTCTAATGTCATTATTCGCCCGACAACAATTGTTGGTTTCGTCAATTGCTTCGTTATTGGCTCGTTTGCTGGCATTTCATGACCGAGTGGGTCATCCATTGGCGAGAGGAGTTTATGGAACCGCCAATATGAACCCATGTGAAGTGAAATGTAGTCGACGTGGGGTTCAACTATTTTTGCTATCTCGGCGTTGTCTTCGGCTGTCAACCCACCGGGAATATACTCTTCATTAGGTAGTCGTATGCCTACGCAGATATCGCTACCGACCTCTTGGCGTATGGCGTGAATTATTTCCATGAGGAATCGCATACGGTTTTCCAGCGAACCCCCATATTCGTCTGTGCGTATATTGTTCGCTGGCGATAGGAATTGTTCAATGAGGTATCCACTGGATGCATGAATGTCGACTCCATCGAGACCACCATCTCTGCATCTCCGTGCAGCAGCAGCGAACGCTTGAACCATTTCTTCAATCATTGATGGAGTCATCTCTATCGGAATGCCCCCAGCGATCGGGTTTGGGATTGGACTGGCTGATATCTGAGTTGTTCCTTTTCCTGGTGCTCGTGCAGATCCGGGATGGTAGATTTGCTGAAGCATTTTCATGCCGTGAGGCTTAAGAGCTGTGCTCAGCTCTTTGTAGAAATCGATAACTGTATCGTCATGTAGCGGGATGATGCTTCTCATAGCAGGTGAAGAAAGGTGGACGCTTGTTGCTTCGAGGGTGCTCATTCCTACTCCCCCGACTGCGCGTGCTTCATGGTATGCAATCAGTCGTTTGAGAGGCAATGCTGTTGAATGAGCTGATCGAACGATTCTATTTGGGATCGTAAGTGGCCCAACTTTGATTGGATGAAATAGCCTCTCGTACATGGTTTCCCCCTCCAGTTAGAGCACTGATACTAGTTTCTATCCTCGTGGTTCCCTGTCAAGTCCAAGTACGCGTTCTCCAAGAATATTGCGCATGACATTCGAGGTTCCCCCCATTATTGTGTAGGCGGGGGCATAAGCTAAGCCCTTGGTTACCTGATTGTCAAGGAGCGCTTTGGGGCCAAGGACACGATTTACAAATTGGGCTACGTTCCATTCATGTTCGGTGCAGAAGCATTTTGTGGCTGCGCTGAAACCTGATGGCGCTTGTTGGAGGGTTTCACGGTACACGAGGAGTCGTCCTATGTGGTATCCGGTTTCAATTTTGCTGATTTCTTGCCTGTTTAACGGGTCGGTTAGGTTCGCGCATTTTTTTGCTTCGTCGTAGAGTGCTTTATTGGAGACGAGCCTGTCGATACCGCCTCGTTCATGTTCAAGTTGCTTCATTGTTTGTTTGAATGCTGCTCCTTCTTGGCCTACGAGATTCTCTACCGGCACTTCTACATCATTGAAATACACTTCGCAAAAGTGCCTGTTCAGTGTCATATCAGTGATCGGCCTCACCTCTATTCCAGGGAGGTTCATGGGAACGATGATTTCTGAGATTCCGCGGTGTGGGGGACCTTCAGAATTGGTTCTGCAGATGAGGTAACAGTAATCAGCTACGTCGCCGAAACTTGTCCAGATCTTTTGACCGTTTATGCGAAAGATGTTTCCGTCGCGTTCAGCTGATGTTGATAAGGATGCCAGATCTGATCCGCTGTCGGGTTCGCTCATGCCTATGCACCATGTTGTTTCTCCGGTGAGCATTTTCGGCAAGTATTCTGCTTTTTGGTCATCGGTGCCGTAAGTTATGACTGTTGGTCCCATTTGCCGGTCTGCGAACCACATTGCGGCGATCGGAGCCCCTGCAGCGATCATTTCTTCGGCTACGATGACGCGTTCAATCGGTGGCCGTTCTTGCCCTCCGTGTTCTTTGGGCCATCCCATTCCGATCCAACCGTTTTCGGCCATGGTTTGTGCGAATTCTTTTGAAAATCCGTTGATCCAACTGTCGTTGAAACGTCCGTGCTTTTCTACGCCTTTGTGTGCTACTTCACGGGCCTTTTCACGCAATTGTTGTTGTTCGGTTGTGAAAGTGAACTCAAGTATGCTTGTCATCTGTTGAACCTCGTTAGCGTAGTTCGTTGACTTTCGCGAGGATTTCTTCAGCGTGTTCTTTGGTCTTGGGTTTGGTGAACACATGCACGATTTTTCCTTTCGGGTCAATGAGAAATGTTGTGCGGTGAAGCCCCATGTAGGTTTTCCCGTAGTTTTTCTTCTCTCCCCATACGCCATACTTTTCTATGATTTTGTGGTCAGTGTCGGCTACGAGAGGGAAAGATAGATCATATTTTGTTGCGAATTTTTCGTGGCTTGCATTTGCATCCGGTGAAATGCCGATGACTTGAATATCGTGTTTCGTGAGGGTTCCTAGATTGTCTTGAAGGTTGCAGGCTTGATTTGTGCAACCTGGCGTATTGTCTTTTGGGTAAAAGTAGACTGCAGTATATTGTCCGAGAAAGTCTGACAATTTAATTTTGTCGCCGGTGAAAGTAACGGATTGGAAAGCGGGCGCTTTCTTTCCGACAGGTAAGGGTTGTGCTTGTGTATTCATAAAGTCCTTTTATTAATATTGTCATTCTACCACTTAGACTTTTTTAGCTAGAAATCATCGAAGGAGTGGCAAGTTTTTCCTCAACATCGCATACAAGTACATTGATTATGTAGTTCATGCTGTCTTTGGTTGAGATGGGAAGTGTTAGTTTCCCGTTTTGATGCAGTGCTGAAAATCCGGAGATAGTTGAGAGCACGAGTCTGCTCCAATGGGTGGTTATTGAGTCATCAATGCCAGCATTGTGGAGTATGGTGTACATTGGATAGCTCACGTCCTGAATGGCTTCGAGCATTTGGGTATCGGTTCCTGGTGGGTAAATTGACGCTGCGAATTCGGCTGGATGCTCCAGAGCGAAATCGAACTGTGCCTTTAGGACCGATCGGACAGCATCAATACCGGCAACACCTATAGCTGCTTGATTTAACCGTTGCGCAAGCTTTTGCAAACTACGTAACGCAATCTCTCGCTGAAGACCTTGTGTGCCGTCCACATGCGCATAGAGTGATTGCACTCGGATGCCTAAGCGTGCGGCAACAGCCGTCATCGTAACTGCTTGCACATTCTGTGTTTCTTCGAGTAGCTCATAGGCGGTATCTATGACGTCAGCTTTTGAGATTCCGAGGCGTGCAGCCATTTTTCCTCTATTCAGGTTGCTATTTATGTCTAAATATATCAGACTTATATCTAATGTCATTAGATATGTATGAAATCCTTGAAATACCTGATAGTTCCGAAAGAGGACTGCAAGATCTATTCCATGAAAAGGGTTGGGGTGACGGTCTTCCGATGATCGCCCCTACACGCGATCGCGTTGAAGAAATGCTGAGTGCTTCACTGGACCTTGATCCTGATGAAGTCATTGCGTCACTCCCGCCTCGTAATGGCGTGGCAACAAGGCGGATCATCGCCGTAAATGCTGTTATGGCTGGCTGCAGGCCCGAGCACTTTCCTGTCCTTGTTTCAGCTATTCGTGCTCTCAGCGCACCAGAGATGAACCTCAGGGGCGTGAATGCAACCACACATTGCGTCGCTCCACTGCTGATTGTCCATGGCAAAGCCGCTAGGGATGGGAATTACAATAGCGGCTTGGGGGCGTTCGGTCCGGGTAATCTCGCCAACGCAACGACTGGTCGTGCTGTGCGCTTAACACTCCTTCATGTCGCAGGGGCGACTCCGGGTGTTGGTGATGCTTCAACACAGGGAAGCCCAGCGAAATATTCGTACTGTGTAGCAGAAAACCTTGATTCATCCCCTTGGGGTGGTTACGCCAGAACTGTTGGCATTGACGATGAATCTGCTGTGACGGTCCATTGTGGGGAGGCGCCGCACAACGTCCACGATATGGAATCGTCAGAACCGTCGGCCATTCTTGATAAAGTGGCGTCGGCGATGACGTCATGGGGGCAAAATAACGCACCGATAAGTCAAGGTGAATATTTTATTGCACTGTGCCCGGAACACGCTGCAACATGTGCTGCGCATGGGTGGAGTAGATCTGATATTGCGTCTTATTTATTTAACAAAGCTATGGTGAACGTTGGTGACGCTCGAAAAGCGTTTGAATTACGGGCATGGGCGCCATGGCAACATGCACTTGAGGATACCGACAATATGTCAATGACTGAGAAAGCGGAAAATATCAGAATCTTTGTGACCGGTGGGGCTGGCAAACACAGTTGTGTTATTCCCAGTTGGGGTATGACGAAAAGTGTGACCGTGCCGGTATTGCCCTGAAGGAGAAACGATGGAAATTTATGCACCTACTGGAAACACAGGAGAGCCACAGAACTCACTCGCTTCCCCTATTTCTGTATTGAATGGGTTGTCGCTGGGAATTCTTGATAATACGAAACCTAACGCAAGGGTCCTTCTTGACCGGCTCGCTGACCGTCTTGTCGAACGCGTTGGTCTCACACTAGCGCTTGCGGAAACTAAAAATGCTGCTCTTGCAGCCCCTGATCAGGTTCTGGAGTCCCTTTCAAAGGAAGTGCAAGTTGTCTTGACGGCATCAGCCGATTGAGGGAGTTGCACCTCATGGAGTGTCCATGATGCTGTACAACTTGAGAAGTCGGGAATACCCACAGTGGTAATTACAACTCAGAATTTCAGGGAACTAACCCATCAGGTAGCCGCATCGTTAGGGTACGCCAATCTTCGTATCCTTACCGTTGCTCACCCGTTGGGTGGCACAAGTGAAGAGGTCGTGCGTGAATGGGCTGACGACGCTGTTGAAGAAACAATCAATCTACTAACTGGAGGGCGAACATGAGTATTGCTATTGACTTAAGGGGTGAGAGGGCTTTGGTTACCGGCGCTGGAGCTGGAATCGGGCGAGAAATTGCCGTCTGGCTAGCGAAGGCTGGAGCCACAGTTGTCATCAATGATCTGGTCCCTGATCGAGCCGAATCAGTAGTGAAAGAGATTACTTACAATGGTGGTGAGGCTTTTGCGGTTCCGGCTGATTGCCGGGATGACACTGCGGTAGATGAACTGGTGAAGCGCAGTGTTGAGGTTATGGGCGGGTTAAGTATCGCCGTTAATAATGTTGGTATGCTTCCTCCGAATCGAGGTTTGAAACCTTTTGTTGAGTACAACGGGGATGACTGGCGTGACATCATTGACCAGAATTTGACGCTTTCCGCACTCTGTGGACGAGCTGAAGCTGAAGTGATGTCCAAAAGTGGGGGTGGAGTCATTATTTTTATTTCATCGGGCGAAACCACACGCCCCTCCCCCTACAATTCTGCCTATGCAGCGTCAAAAGCCGCAATCAATCACTTGGTCACTTCAATGGCAGTGGAATTGGGCCCAACTGGGATACGCGTTTTAGGGATAGCGCCCGGCACAACACTCACAGAGACGGTTGCGGCTGCGTTTACCGAAGACCGGATTCAACAACTCGTTGCATCAACACCGTTACGGAAAATGGTAGAACACGATGAACTAGCACGACTCGTAGTTTTCTTAGCAAGCGACCTTGCGCGATGCATCACCGGACAGTTCTTTATGACAGACGCAGGAGCATTCCTTTCTAGAACTCGCCCAGGAAACCTTGAAGGGGTCCGTACTAATGACACCTGAAATAGCTGAACAACTGAAAAATTCGCTGACAACTTTAGTTGAGCAGGATGGTGGCACTATTGAGATCGTACAGTTTACCGGTGACAGTATGGAGTTTAATTTGCTACTAGATAGCGCGGAATGCGCTGAATGTGTCATGCCAAAACAGTTCCTTGAACAAGTCTTTCTTGACCAAGCTCAGAAAATATATGGTAATTTACGATCGGTTCTGATTAACGATCCTCGAAAGGAATAGCTTCTGTAATGCTTGAATCCCCGAAGAACGTTGCCGTCGTATTGTTGGATTCGTTGAACAGGCATCTATTGGGCTGCTATGGGAGTAGTGAGTTCTCTACCCCTAATATCGATCGTTTCGCATCCCAACAGGCGGTTCGATTCACTAAGCATGTCACAGGTTCACTTCCCTGCATGCCAGCGCGACATGACATTTTGTGCGGTGCATTAGATTTCCTATGGAAGCCTTGGGGGTCAATTGAGGTCTGGGAGGAGCCAATCACGGCTGTTTTGCGAGGGCAGGGCGTTACATCCTATTTAGCTACTGATCATCCTCACCTTTTTGAGGCCGGTGGGGAAAACTATCACACCGAATTTAGCGGCTGGCAATACGTGCGCGGACACGAGGGTGACTTGTGGCGAACATACAATGATCCGTCATGGATGGGTTCACCGGCAATGCCTGCACGCCCAGGTGGCTGGTTTTGGTCCCGTTACGGCATTGACACACCGGCCCGAGGGTATGACAAGTCTCGAACATTCTTTAGAACTGAAGATGATTATCCTGGCCCACAAACAATGAAAGACGCTGAACGTTTCCTGCGCGAAGCTTCACCGCATCATGATCGCTGGTTTCTATTCGTTGATGAATTTGACCCACATGAACCCTTTGATACTCCCCCGCCATGGTCTGGAATGTACTTTGATGAAGCCTGGGATGATGAATGGATTATCTGGCCACCATATATTGATGGAGGCGTTAGCGGTGGAGTCATTACGGAGAAAGAGGGGCGACATATCCGTGCCAATTATGGTGCCAAGCTATCAATGATTGATCACTGGTTCGGTCGCATCCTTGACACATTTGATGATATGAACTTATGGGAAGACACAGTACTCATTGTTTGCACCGACCATGGCCATTACCTCGGCGACGAACGAGACGGCCGAGATATTTGGGGGAAACCTGGGGTACCTCAATATGAACCATTGGGGCATACCCCTCTTCTGGTTTCTTGGCCTGGTGTTGAGGGTGGGACCACAATAGATGCTTTAACGACCAATGTTGACCTCTTCGCCACATTAGCTGATGTCTTTGATGCACAGGTCGGTCACCGCACGCATGGCACATCCTTGACGCCATTACTTACCAACAGCGCCTCATCTATTCGGGAGTGGGCAATTGGCGGCGTATGGGGTAACTGGGTACAAATAACAGACGGCGACCATAAGTACGCACGATCAGCTGTTGAAAGCAATTACCCGATTTCTATCTATTCGAACAGATGGTCAACAATGCCAATTCATGTCAATGGCATCATGGGCATGCCTCCGCCTGATCAGCGCGCTTACCTTGACACAATGCCGGGCACGGACATACCGGTACTGCGCCAACCCTTTGAATATGGCGACCAGATGCCTATTTGGGCTTTTGGAGATCGTGCAGTAGGCAAACATTATCTTTTTGACATTGCAACAGACCCCGATGAACAGGAGAACCGAATTGGTGAGAAGACAGAATCTGACATGATTGAACTTCTTCGGGTGGCGTTGACGGAGTTGGAAGCACCATCTGATCAATTTGAGCGAATCGGCTTACGTTAACGACTCTTTCCCATTTGGATAGACAGCGATACGCGTGTGGCGCTCAGTATCTGTGGATTCAGCAAACGCGTCAACAGCTCCGTCAAGGTTGACATGCCCTGTCTGCCAAAAACTCACATCTATTGTCCCAGACGCCAACGCATTGAGAGATTCGACGTAATCTTGCCCTATTGGGGACCCACCAAATTGGACATTGATCCCTTTTGTGTGGGCTGAAGCGGTAAAGAGTACTTCGTCGTCAAGGTTTTGGCCTGCGACAATAACTCGTGCAGACCATGGGGCCGTAATCAGTATTTCATTCAGGACTCCAGGCGCTCCGACACATTCAACAACGACACATCGCGATCCCATCGAAGCATTTGAGTTCCAAATATCCATGGGATTCTCAGCATTTGGGTCTACTACCACGTCAGCACCCATCTTCTCAGCTGATGTTCGCCTAAAAGGAGAAGGGTCCGAAGCAATTACTGGACCTATTCCTTGCGCTTTCAACGCTGCGATCACAGCAAGCCCTATGGCACCACAACCTATCACCAAAGGAACTTCACCTTCTTGAAGGCTCGCTATACGCGCATATTGTATTCCTACTGAAAGTGGTTCCATTAATGCTGCCGTTTCCGTCGGCATAGATTCGGGAACCTTCTGAACCAGTTGTTCGCTCAACGCCAAATACTCTCCAAACCCTCCCGCATATTCGTTGGAGTATCCGAGTACGGCGAAACCATCCGGTCCGAACACAACAGGCTGGGATACTACCCTGTCTCCAATTCGGAGATCTTCTGACACGGATTCCCCAAGCTCTACGATTTCGCCACAGAATTCATGACCCAAAACAATGTCCTTGTCAGGGTTGAAGTTAAAGGGTCCCCCGAATTGTTGTGACCATTGTGATAACCGTTTCGCATTATGCACCATATGTAAATCACTGGCACAGATACAGCAACACAGGGATTTCACAATGATCTGCCCTGCTTTTGCAATCGGGTCAGGAAAATCATCAACCCGCAATTCGCCGGAACGTAGTAGCAATGCTTTCATGAACCCTCCCTATCTTCAACAGTAACGCGCAAAGCAGTGAGAGTGAAAGTACCTGATGGCCAATTGCATCTGTTACATAGTTGATGAACAATGGGAGTGGAGACTGCTATGGGTGACTTGAAGAACTTATCTGTTGAGGGAACGGTGATTTTAGTTACTGGTGGCACCTCGGGAATAGGGAAAGTAGTAACGTCGACCTTGTGTGCTCAGGGAGCCTCCGTCGTATTCACTGGTCGTAACGAAATCGCTGGTGATGCGATCCTCACGGATCTCAGAAATGCCGGACATGATTGCCATTTCGTCCCCGCCG